>Ga0182030_10000238_pt1 | contig 96730 bp, 78 predicted proteins | sample 812S3MmetaG_FD_121299 | JGI IMG/M metagenome (GOLD analysis project Ga0182030, IMG submission 121299) | Permafrost microbial communities from Stordalen Mire, Sweden - 812S3M metaG (Illumina Assembly) | ecosystem: Environmental > Terrestrial > Soil > Wetlands > Permafrost | place: Sweden...
ACAGCGAAGAGCCTATGGCTTCCGCTCCGTCTCCAACTACCGCTTGCGTGTCATCGCCCAATGCGGATAACCCATAACCTCGTCCGTCTACGATCCCTGTCCCCACTTCATGGTGGAGAGCCAGATTGGTGCCCAGGGGGGGGATCGAACCCCCACGCCTTTCGGCGGCAGATTTTGAGTCTGCTGCGTCTGCCAATTCCGCCACCCGGGCGCTCGAGGAGCGAATCCGAGGGGAACGGCCACGTTGTGGCAAGTCATCTGTGGCCTCTCGCGAGGTCTCCGTTGACACGGCGGCGGGCTCCAATCTGCTCTTGGGCGATGCCCGACTTCAGAGTCCACTGCCTGCCCTCCGTCACCGATCCCAAGGAAATCACGCTTTCCCCTGAGGAATCCCACCACCTGGTGGCCGTCAACCGGGCCGCGCAGGGCTCCACCGTGGTCGCGTTCGACGGCCGGGGCGCCGAGTGGATCTGCGAGCTTGCGGACGCCGACAAGCGCGTCGCGCGCCTCAAGGTGAGGTTCGCCCAGAGGGCGAAGCCGATGCCGTGGCGGATCACACTCGGCCAGGCGCTTCCGCTGGGCGGCGCCATGGATTCCATCGTGCGCAAGGCCACGGAGATCGGGGTGTCCGTCATTGTTCCGCTTGAGAGCGAGCGCACCCAGGTTCACCTGGACGGTGACCGCTCGGACCGGAAGATCGAGAAATGGCAGACCGCGGCGCTCGAGGCCGCCAAGCAGTGCGGCAACCCGTGGCTGCCCGAGATAGGGCCCGTGACCGCGGCCGGGGCGTTCATGGAGGCGGCGAAGGGCTACGACCTGAAGCTGATCGCGAGCCTGCAGCCCGGGGCGAAGTCGCTCCGTTCGGTGCTCGCGCAGTTTCGCGCCGCGAACAACCGCGCCCCGCTTAACGTCCTCTGGCTCATCGGGCCCGAGGGCGACTTCACCCCCGCGGAGATGACCCGCTCCAGGGCGCGCGGGTTCGAGCCCATCACGCTAGGGCCGCTTGTCCTGCGGTGCGAAACGGCCGCGGTGTACGCGCTGAGCGTCCTCAGCTACGAGCTGAGCGGCTGACCGACCCTCGTCACCAGACCAGGAGTCCGCCGGCGAACGTGAGCCCCGCGCCGACGCTGCAGAAGATGATCCGGTCGCCCTCGGCGAAGATCCCCTCCTCCGCGGCCCAGCCGAGCGCCATCGAGACGCTCGCCCCGCTCGTGTTGCCGTACTTCGCGATCGTCACCACGAACTTCTCGTAGGGGATGCCGACGCGCTTGCTGACCGCCTTCAGGATGCGCGCGTTGGCCTGGTGCGGCACGACCCATGCGATGTCGCCGGCCGTCAGGCGCTCGCGCCTGAGCGTCTCCTCGATCTGCTCGGCGAAGCCGACGACCGCGTGCTTGAAGACCGCGACCCCGTCCATCTGGATGTAGAAGTGGTGGAGGTCGCCCTTCGCGTCCGGCCACGGTATCCGCGCCCCGCCGCCCGTTCGCTGGATGGCGGCGAATTGCGACGCGTCGCCCGAGATCCCCATGCGGTGCAGCCGATGGCCGCCCGGCGCCTTCGTTAGGATCGCCGCGCCCGCGCCGTCCCCGAAGAGGAACGCCGTCTCGTGGTCCAGGGGGTTCGTGATGCGCGAGAGAAGCTCGGCCGTGACGACAATCACGTTGCGGGCGGACCCGCCGAGGATCAGCGAGCGGCCGACCTCGAGCGCGTACAGCCATCCGGAGCACGCGGCGTTCAGGTCGAAGGCGGCGGCCCTCGGGATCCCCAATAGGGCCGCGAGCGCGGCGGCCATCGACGGAACCGGCTGGTCCGGGATGATCGTCGCCATGATGATCATGTCGATCTTCTCCACCGGCATCGCGGCCTGCGCGAGCGCGTGCGACACGGCCACCGCCGCGAGCGAGGTCGCGCTCTCGTCGTCGTCCGCGTAGCGCCGCTCCTTGATTCCCGTCAGGCGGACGATCTCGTCCTCCGTGCGGTTGGGAAATGCCTTCAGGATCTCGCTGTTCGCCCGGATGTTCTTCGGCACGGCGAACCCCACTCCTGCTATGCAGACGGTTTCGGCGGCGGAGGTCTGCGGCGGCGTCATGTGCGGTGCTTCTGCACGTAGCGCTCGACGTCGTCACCCGAGACGCGCCCGCCGGGGCCGGTCGCCTCGATGTCGGTGATCTTAGCGGGGTCAAGCCCCGCCTCCTTTGCGAGCTTGGTCGCCCGCGGCGTCCACACGGCCGGGGCGCCGCCCGCCTCGGGGGCGGACGGCGCGGCCTTAAGGCCCGCGGCGCTCTTCAGGTGGACGAGGCTCTCGTCGGACGTCTCGATCTGCAGGAAGGCGGCGCCTGAGGCTAGGGCGTCGCCCGGCTGGGCGTGGATCGCCCGGATCGTGCCCTCGCAGGGGGACTCGAATTCGAAGATCGACTTGTCGCTCTCGAGCTCGCCTATCCTCTCGCCCTTGGCCACGCGGGACCCGGGTTTGACTGAGAGTTTCACGACGGTCAGCTCGTTTACCGTCGCGCCCATGGAAGGCATGGGCACGTCGATCAGAAAGGTATCCATCAGGGTTTTGTGGGCTCCAATCGTGGGAGGCGCGGCGAGCGCGGTCAACCCCGCAGCCTGTCCCGGGGCCCAAAGGCCAGCGGCCGGGCCACTACCGCACGGTTCTCCATACGGATAGGCAGCCCTCGATGAGCCCGGGGAGCCCGTCGAGCGGGATCATGTTCGGCCCGTCGCTGAGCGCGTGGTCGGGATCCGGGTGCGTCTCGATGAAGAGCCCGTCCGCGCCCGCCGCGAGGGCGGCCCTGGCGAGGGGCGCCACGAACTCCCTCTGTCCGCCGCTCTTGCCCCCGGCCGCCCCGGGCAGCTGGACGCTGTGTGTTGCGTCAAAGACCGTGGGGAAGCCGTGCGTCCTCATGATGGCGAACGAGCGCATGTCGACGACCAGGTTCTGGTACCCGAAGGTCGTGCCCCGCTCCGTCTGCCAGATCTCCACGGCGCCGCCCTGCACGAGCTTGGCCGTCACGTGCTCCATCTCCTGGGGGGACAGGAACTGGCCCTTCTTGACGTTGACGGTGCGCCCGGTTGCCGCCGCGGCGAGGAGGAGGTCCGTCTGCCTGCTCAGGAACGCGGGAATCTGGAGGACGTCGCACACCTCGGCGACCGGGCGCGCCTGCTCGCTCTCGTGGATGTCGGTCAGGACCCTGAATCCGAACTCCCTTTTCACGAGTGCGAGCAGCGCGAGGCCGTCCCTCATGCCCGTGCCCCTGGGCCCGGCCCCCGAGGTCCGGTTCGCCTTGTCGAACGAGCCCTTGAAGACGATGTTCAGCTCGGGGTGCGCTTTGCCGAGCGAGGCCAGGCCCCGGGCCACGGAGCGGCACACCTCTTCGCTCTCCAGCGAGCAGGGTCCGGCAATGAGGAGCAGCCTCTTCGGGTCGAAGATCTTCACGCGCGGCCCTTCCCGCGGCCCCGCCGGTGCCGGATGGCGGCCGCGACGAACGCAGCAAACAGGGGGTGCACTTGGTTCGGCTTCGACTGGAACTCGGGATGGAACTGGACGGCCAGGAACCACGGGTGCCCCTTGAGCTCGATGATCTCCACCAGGTTCCGCGTCGGGTTGATGCCGCTCACGGTGAGCGCGCCCCTCAGGCGGGGGAGGTAGGCGTTGTTCACCTCGTAGCGGTGCCGGTGGCGCTCGCGGATCGTCGCCATGCCGTAGGCCTTCGCCGCGAGCGTGCCGGGCGCGACCGCGCAGTCGTAGCTGCCGAGGCGCATCGTCGCGCCCTTGTCGGTGATCACCTTCTGCTCCTCCATCATGTTGATGACCGGGTCCGCGCACCTCGGGTCGAACTCGGTGCTGTTCGCCCCCTTCAGCCCGAGGACGTTGCGCGCGATCTCGATCACCGCGATCTGCAGCCCGAGGCACAGGCCGAAATACGGGATCTTCCGCTCCCTTGCGTAGCGCGCCGCGGCGATCTTGCCCTCGGTGCCCCGGTCGCCGAACCCTCCCGGCACCAGGATCCCGTCGAGGCCCTTCAGGAGCGCCATCCCGCCCTTCTTCTCAAGGTCCTCGGCGTCGATCCTGCGCACGTTCACCTTGCAGGTGTTCGCGATGCCTGCGTGCGTCACCGACTCGTAGACCGACTTGTACGCGTCCTGGAGCTCAATGTACTTGCCGACGACCCCGATGGTCACCTCGTGCTTCGGGTTGAGGATACGCCTGACGATCTCGATCCAGATGTTCTTCTTGGGGGCCGGCATCGAGTAGCCCAGGAGGTCGAGGACCAGCTCGTCCATCCCCTCCTTGTGGAGCGCGAGCGGCAGCTGGTAGATCGAGGTGTCCACGTCGCGGCACTCGATGACCGCCTTGACCGGGACGTTGCAGAACATGGAGAGCTTGTCCCTAAGGTCCAGGTCGAGGGGGTGGTCGCAGCGGCACACGAGCACGTGGGGCTGGATGCCGATCTCGCGCAGCTTTGCGACCGACTGCTGGGTGGGCTTGGTCTTCAACTCGCCGGCCGCCGCCAGGAACGGGACGAGCGTCACGTGGATGAAGACCACGTCCTTCGGCTTCATCTCGACGGCGAACTGCCTCATGGCCTCCAGGAACGGGAGGCCCTCGATGTCGCCCGTCGTGCCGCCGATCTCCGTGATGAGGACGTCGACGTTCTTCCCTCCCGCGTAGATCCGCTCCTTGATCTCGTTCGTGACGTGCGGGATCACCTGCACGGTCTTGCCGAGGTAGACGCCGTGGCGCTCCTTCTGGATCACGCTCTCGTAGATCTGGCCCGAGCTGAGGCTGTTCAGCCGCGAGAGCTTACCGCTCGTGAACCGCTCGTAGTGGCCCAAGTCTAGGTCGGTCTCGGCCCCGTCCTCAAGCACATAGACCTCGCCGTGCTGGTACGGGCTCATGGTCCCGGGGTCGACGTTGAGGTACGGGTCGAACTTCTGAATCCGGACGGCCAGGCCCCTCAGCTCAAGCAGCGCGCCCAGCGCGGCCGCGGTGAGGCCCTTTCCAAGCGAAGAAACAACTCCGCCCGTCACGAAGATGTATTTCATCCGAGAGGGTTTAAAGCCCCGCCCGAAACGCGCAAGATTCTTCAAACGCCGGGGAGCGCCCTACCCGAGCAGAAGCCACAGCACGGCGAGGACCGCCGACAGCACGATCCCCGCGATGAGAATCCACAGCGCGGCCTTCAGCAGCTTGACCAGGAGCCAGAGCGCCGCGCCTGCCGCAACCGCCGCACAGGCAACGACGAACCAATGGGGATACTCGGCCAGGGATTTGAACATGCCAGAGGTTGGCATTGCCGGGCGGCCCACGCAAAATGATTTGCCGAGCGGGGCCCGCGACCTCCAACTCGTACCCGATGGAAGACAGGAACTTGACGTCCAAGCCCCAGCTTCTCGCGTGGCTCCTGTGCGACGGCGTGCACATCGACCCGACTTCCGGCAAGCACACGATCCTCGGCGTCTTCTCGAACATCATCGCGAAGCGCTTCCCCGTCGTCCATCCGCACATGGTCTGGTTCATGACGCTGACGGACGTCGCGGCGGGCAGCCACAAGATGAAGATCTCGATGGGGCTCGACCCGACGAACCCCAAGCTCCTGATCGAGCGCCCCTTCGAGTCCCAGGGCCCTCTCGTCCGGATCAACCTGATCAATGAGATACGTAACCTGACCTTCGAGCGCGCCGGCGAGTACTCGATCCTGATCGAGATCGACGACGAGCCGCTCCTGGCGACCAGCCTCATGGTCGCGTCCTAAACGCCCCGATGAGCGCAACCGCGCCCGAATTCGAGCTCGCCGGGGTCGGCTCCCCGATCATGGACCTCGTGGCCCAGGTGCCCGATTCCTTCCTGGCGAACATCTCCGGCGACAAAGGCGGCATGGTCCTTGTGGACGACGCCGAGATGGGCCGGATCCTTTCGCTCCTCGAGACCCCGACGGAGGCGACGACGGGCGGCTCCGCCGCAAACGCCACGTTCAACGCCGCCCGCCTCGGCCTGAAGACGGCTTTCATTGGGAAGCTCGGCAACGACCGCGTGGCGCGCAACTACATCGAGCGCTTCAGGTCGGCCGGGGTCGACGTCTCGCGCTTCAAGCACGGAACCGTGGCCAACGCGCGCTGCCTCGCGCTCGTGACCCCGGACGCCCAGAGGACCATGCGGACGAACCTCGGCGCCGCGATGACCCTCTCGCCCGCGGAGATCTCGCCGGCGGACTTCCGCGGCGTGCGCCACGCGCACATCGAGGGGTACCTCGTGTTTAACCACGCCCTCTGCGAGGCCGTGCTCGGGGCGGCCCGCGCCGCGGGCTGCACGATCAGCCTCGACCTGTCGTCGTTCGAGGTCGTCAACGCCTCCCGGAACTGGATGTTCGCGCAGTTCGGCCGCGGGATCGATGTCGTCTTCGCGAACGAGGATGAGATCCGCGCCCTCTTTCCCGCCCACCGGGGCGGCCACGACGCGCTGGCGCGGGAACTCTCAGGCCACGGCGTCACTGCCGCGGTGAAGATGGGGCGCGAGGGCGCATGGATCGCAAGGGGCCGCGAGCTCCACCGGATCGCCCCGGTTATCGCGCCCACCGTGGTCGACACGAACGGCGCCGGCGATGCGTGGGCGGCCGGCTTCCTTTACGGCTACCTTCGGGGGCTTCCCCTTGAACGGTGCGGGGCCATCGCCTCCGCACTCGGCTCCGAGACGGTCCGGCACCTGGGTCCCTTGATCCCGGAATCGGCATGGGCCGAAGCTTGGAAACGTGCCCTGAGTTGACGGTTTAATCAGGGCTTCCCCGGCTCTTGTTAGTATATTAACCCATTTGGGGTTAATATTATACATTAGTTAACGAAATTATCGTCGACAGATTACTCTGCTTAATAGAGTACTCTGTTATGAATATTTCGCCAGAGGAAGCGGAGAAGGCGCTCCTGGAGATCGAGGCCTCGCGCGTTGCGATGCGCGGCGCAATCCGGTCCCACCGCGGCCACCTTTTCCTGTGGCTGTGGGGCTTCGTCTGGATGGCGATGTCGGCCCTCTACTGGATCGACGGACACCGGTTCCTATGGGAAATCGTGGCGTTCGCGGCCGCGGGCATCGTCGGCTCGTTCGTGATCGGCATCGTCCAAGACCGACAGATCCGAAGCAGGTTCGACCGGCGGTTCGCCGCCGTGTGCGCGACGCTCCTCGTCTTCGGCTACGGGGTGTGGCCGGTCCTTTTCGGCGGGTTCGCGTCACACAAGGCAGCCTTCGGCTACTTCAGCCTCCTGTGGATGCAGCTCTACATTGTCGCCGGAATCTGGTTCGACATCTACCTGCTGTGGGTCGGGCTCGCGGTGACCGCGCTGATTGTCGCCGGGTTCCTCCTGGCTCCCGGGTTCTTCTGGGCCTTCACCCTCCTGTGCGGCGCGGTTCTCGTCGGCAGCGGATTCTACGTCCGCTATTTCTGGCGGTAACGTTTCATGGACCAGCTCGATTATACCATTCACCAGCCGGCCCGGCTCCAGATCATGTCGGCGCTCTGCCAGCTATCGGAGAGGGAACGCGTGGACTTCACCTACCTAAAGGATCATCTCGGGCTCACCGACGGAAACCTCGGGGCGCATCTTGCGACGCTCGAGGGCCGCGGCTACATCGCCGTCGACAAGGAGTTTGTCGCGCGCCGGCCGAAGACTTTTGTCGCCGTGACCCCCGCGGGCCGCCAGGCGTTCGCGGGACACGTCGCCGCCCTCCAGCTGCTGCTCGCTCCCAAATGAACCCCAAGCCCCCCCTCCTCTGCGCAACGGGCGTCGTCAAGCGTTTCGGGGCGGTCACCGCCCTTGACGGCGTGTCCCTCGACATCGCCCCCGGGGAGTTCTTCGGGCTCCTCGGCCCCAACGGCGCCGGCAAGTCGACCTTCATGTCGCTCGTCTGCGGCCTTCGCTCCCTCGACGCCGGGAGCCTGACCGTCGACGCGGCCGGGGCCGCGGCGGGATCGGCGCAGGCCCGGCGGTCGCTCGGACTCGTGCCGCAGCACATCGCCCTCTACACGGACCTGAGCGCGGAGCGCAACCTGCGGATCTTCGGCGAGCTCTACGGGCTGCGCGGCTCCGCGCTCGCCGAGCGCGTGGACCACGCGCTCGACGCCGTGCAGCTCGCCGACCGCAGGAAGGACCGGGTGAGCGAGTTCTCGGGCGGCATGCAGCGCCGCTTGAACCTGGCCGCCGCCCTCCTCCACCGCCCGAAGCTGCTCCTGTGCGACGAGCCGACCGTCGGCGTCGACCCCCAGTCCCGAAACGCGATCTTCGACTACCTGACGCAGCTCAACCGCGGCGGCCTCACCGTCATCTACTCCACGCACTACATGGAGGAGGCGACGCGCCTCTGTTCGCGGATAGGCATCATCGACCACGGGAGGATCCTGGCGCTCGGCACGCTTGACGAGCTCCTCGCCCGGCTGCCATTCGAGGAGGAGGTCCGCTTCCCGTCGAGCCCGGAGACCAACGCCCTCTCGGCCGAGCTCGCGGCGAACGGCGAGGTCGCGACCGTGGACGGCGTCCACCGGTTCAGGCCGCGGCCCGGGTACGCGATGAGCGCCTTCTACGCCCTCACTGAGAGGCACGCCCTGGCGCCGAGGCTCTTCACGAGCCAGCGGCCCACCCTCGAGGCCCTCTTCCTTCACCTCACCGGCCGCGTCCTTCGCGAATAAATGCACCCAATCATCGTACTCCTGCGCAAGGACTTCGCCCATTTCCTGAACGACAGAACCGCCATCGCGCTCACGTTCATCGTCCCCTTCGCGATGATCTACCTGTTCGGTCAGATCTTCCACGTGAACTCGACCAACCCCGGACCCTCCGGGATACCGGTCGCCGTGGTCAACCAGAGCGACAACCCGGCCGCGGCCACGCTGGTCGACGCCCTCAAGGCGGAGAAGTCCTTCAGGATCCTCACCACGTACGTGAACCCCGACAAGACCACCCGGCCCCTGGCCGAGGAGGACCTGCGGCCGCTCATGCGGACCGACGAGTTCAGGTTCGCGCTGGTCATCCCCAAGGACCTCGTCCGCACGGACGACATCGGCGTCCACCTGAAGATCTACTCGAACCCGAGGAACGAGATCGAGTCCGAGACCGTGAACGGCCTCCTTCAGAAGACGCTGTTCTCCAATGTCCCCGAGCTCCTCGGGCAGTCGATGCAGGCGCGCGCGAGGGCCTATCTGGGCGACACGCGCCTCAACCAGTTCAACACGTCGGTGGCCTCGGCGGTTTCCGACGCCTTCGGGGGCGACCGCGACCGCATCCTGCAGAGCATGGAGAAGGGGAATTTCGGGCTAAGGCGCCTCGATTTGGACAGCGGGGCGCCGGACGACTCGACCAAAACCATGCGCGACGCCCTTTCCAGGATCGTGAAGGTGGACAACATCCAGGTCGTCGGGAACGACGTCAAGTCGCCCGCGGCGACCCAGCTCGTCGGCGGGTGGGCGATCCAGTTCCTGCTCTTCGCGCTGACGGCGTCGGCCACGGCTCTCTTCAGCGAGAAGCAGCACGGCATCTTCGACCGCGTGCTCTCGGCCCCGGTCACCCGGGGAGACATCCTCTGGAGCAAGTTCCTGTACGGCATCTGCCTCGGACTCATCCAGCTCATGGTCCTGTTCCTCGCGGGGGAGCTCCTTTACGGGATAGATATCGCGGGCCAGGCCGTGAACCTGGTCATCGTCTGCGTGTTCGCGGCGGCCGCCTGCACGTCGTTCGGCATGCTGATCGCCGCGGTCTCGCCCACGCCGGACTCCGCCCGCGGCCTCGCCACCTTCGCCATCCTGCTGATGTCGGCCATCGGCGGCGCGTGGTTCCCGGTGAGCTTCATGCCGGAGTTGATCCAGAGGTTCAGCAAGCTGACCCTGGTCTACTGGTCGATCGAGGGGTTCAGCCAGGTGCTCTGGGCCCGCGCCACGCTGGTCGAGATCCTTCCGATCCTCGGCTACCTGACGCTGATGACGGCGATCGTCATGGGCTTCTCGGTGTGGCGCTTCAGGAGGGGGAGGATCTTCGAATGACGCCCCGGGGCCCAAAATTCCTTTGCCCAAGGGCCCCGGCGTAGGCGACGATGACCAGCTCCCATGCCCGAGGACCTCAAGAAGCTTGTCACCGACATCGCCGTGCGCGCCCGCGCGGCCTCACTCGCGCTCGCGGTCTCGCCGGCAGCCGCCCGCAACGCTGCGCTCACGGACCTCGCGGCCAGGATCGAACGGTCGCGCGACGCCCTCCTGGCCGCCAACCAACGGGACCTTGCCTCGGCCGAGGCGAACGGCCTCACGGCCTCGCAGGTCGACCGGCTGACGCTCACGGGCGAGCGCCTCGGCCACCTGGCCGAGTCCGTCCGGCAGGTCGCGGCGCTTCCCGACCCCCTGGGCGAGGTGCTTGAGGAGACGACGCGCCCGAACGGCCTCAGGCTGCGCAAGGTGCGGGTCCCGATCGGCGTCATCGGCGTCATCTTCGAGGCGCGCCCGAACGTGACCGTGGACTGCGCCGTCCTGTGCCTGAAGAGCGGCAACGCGGCGATCCTTCGCGGCGGAAGCGAGATCTTCGAGACGAACAAGGCGCTGGCCGCCCTCGTCTGCGAGTCGCTCGCATCCGCGGGGCTCCCCCACGACGCGGTCCAGCTCGTCCCGACGACGGACCGGGCCGCCCTGGACGTGCTCCTCAGGCTCGACACGCTCGTCCACTGCATCATCCCGCGGGGCGGCGAGGGGCTCATCCGCTTCGTCGCCGAGAACAGCACGATCCCCGTGATCAAGCACTACGCGGGCGTCTGCTTCGTGTACCTCGACCGGTCCGCGGATCCGGCCATGGCGGAGTCGATCGTCGTCAACGCGAAGACCCAGAGGCCCGGGGTCTGCAACGCGGCCGAGCAGCTGCTCGTCCACCGTGGCGCCGCGGCGGCGCTCCTGCCCCGGGTGGGCGCGGCCCTGGCCGCCAGGGGCGTGGCGCTGCGCTGCGACCCGGCCGCCGCGTCGCTTCTCGCGGCCGCGGGCGTCGCGACCGAGCCGGCGAACGCCGAAGACTTCAGAGCGGAGTTCCTCGACCTGGTCATCGCGGTCCGGATCGTGGACTCGCTCGAGGAGGCCGTCGCGGTCATCAACCGCGACGGGTCCGCGCACAGCGACGCCATCGTCACCGCCGACCGCGCGGCCGCCGAGAAGTTCATGGCGGGCGTGGACAGCGCCGCCGTGTTCTGGAACGCGAGCACGAGGTTCAACGACGGCTTCGAGTTCGGGTTCGGCGCCGAGATCGGGATCAGCACAGACCGCCTCCACGCCCGCGGACCCATGGGGCTGCGCGAGCTCTGCAGCTACAAGTGGATGGTGACGGGGACCGGGCAGGTCCGGGCGTAGGTTCTGGCCCCTCCCGCGCGCCTCTTACCGCCGGCGCGCGCTATGGATAGGGTTTGCGTGGAACCATTACCCACGGTAGGTTTCTGCTGAGAGATATGACGAATCGCGCACCCAAGATCCTGCTCGCCTTCATGGTGGCCGCGGGGGTCGCCTCGGCCCAGAGCGCGGCGACCGCGCCGTCGCCCGCCGCGGGCCCGGGCGCGGAGGTCTCGCCGGCCGCCGGGACCGAGACAAGCGACGCGTCGAGCATCGTGCTGGCCCAGAAGCCGGCGGCGTTCCCGCTCGCCCAACCCGCCGACTCGGACGGCGTCACCCGGTCCGTTTCGCCCGGAGTCGCAGCCGCGCTCGCGCAGGGGATGGGCAAATTCAGCCCCCCGACGCCCACGCCGACGCCGGTCGCGGAGCCTCAGGACCTCCGGGACATCGACAAGCCGAGGAACGAGATCAAGCGCCTGCCCAGTTACATCGTGCGCGAATCCCGCCCCCCCATCTTCCGGGAGCGCGACCTCAACACGACCGCCGGCCAGATCGACCTCTCGTTCAAGAGCCACCCGGGCCTGCTGTTCGGCAACCTCTTCGGCCTGAACTCCGGCCTCGCGTACGACATGTACCTCGACGACCAGCGCCAGCAGAACATCGACGAGCTCACCGACATCGCCCACGCCGTGTCGCGCGGGGACCCGAAGTCGGGGGCCTATATCCTTGAGCAGACGCAGGGCGCGTACATGCGCACTGATGACGCCGTCAATTACTTCGGCGGCCCCATCTCCGGCGGAGGCACAATGGGGGGCGCGGGTAAGTGACCGAGACGCTGATCCTGCGCGAACTGCTTGCGGCCGAGCCGGGCTGGGTTTCCGGCGGCGCGATAGCGGCCAAGATCGGCGTCAGCCGCGTGTCCGTCTGGCACCAGATGGAGAAGCTGCGCGCCCAGGGCTTCGAGTTCGAGGCGCTGCCGGCGCGCGGCTACCGCCTCTCGGGCCGCCCGAGGATGCTCCACGCGGGCCTCGTGGAGGCCCAGCTCAAGGTCCGCCGCAAGGCGTTCTCGCTCATGATCCTGGACGATGTCGACAGCACGAACGACGAGTGCGCCCGCCAGCTCGCGGCGGGCCGCGCAACGCCGTTCGCCGTGCTGGCGCGGCGCCAGAGCCGCGGCCGCGGCCGGTTCGGCCGGGTGTGGCACAGCGAGGCAAACGGCAACCTCTATTCGAGCTTCGCGTTCCGGCCGAGGATCGCGCCGGAGCGGATGCAAACCTTCACGCTCTGGATGGGGGTGACCGTCTGCGAGCTCGTGTCCAAGTTCCTGCCCGTCCCGCCCCGCATCAAGTGGCCTAACGACATCGTCTTCGACGGGAGGAAGGCCGGCGGGATGCTGACCGAGGCGCGCGTCGACGCCGACCAGATCCAGGACCTGGTCTTCGGGCTTGGCCTCAACGTGAACAGCCCCCCCTCCGTCTGGCCGTCGGACCTCGGCCGGCGGGCCGTCTCGCTCTCGGAGGTCGCGGGAGCCCCGGTCGACCTGAACCGCCTGACCGCCGCCCTGATCGGGCGCGTGCTCCTGGCCTACGAGCGCTTCATCGAGGGCGAGCACGTCGGGACCTTCGCCGAGCTCTGGAACAAGCACGACGTCCTGCGGGGCCGCGAGGTGACCCTCGTGCAGGGCGGCCGCAGGCGGCGGGGCCGGGTCCTTGGGGTCGACGACGTGGGCTCGCTGCTCCTGCGCGACGACCACGGGCGCACGCGCGGGTTCCGGGCGGGAGAGGTGACAATCGAGAAGGGCGGCTAGGGCCGCCGCGGCGCGCTCCCACAGGCATGAACACGACCCCCACAGAGCAGGCGATAGAGGTGTCCCACCTGGTGAAGAGCTACGCGGGCGTGAAGGCCGTCAACGACATCAGCTTCACGGTGCCCCGGGGCGAGATCATCGGGTTTTTGGGCCCGAACGGCGCGGGCAAGTCGACCACGATGCGCATCCTCACCGGCTACCTTCCGGCGACCTCCGGGCAGGTCTCGATCTGCGGCTTCCCGGTCGCGTCGGAGGCCGACGCCGTCAAGCGGCGCGTGGGCTACATGCCGGAGAACAACCCGCTCCCCGACGAGATGCGCGTGAGCGAATACCTGTACTTCCGGGGCCGGCTCAAGGAGGTCCCGCGCCGCAAGCTCGGCTCCAGGATCGACGAGGTCCTCGAGCTGTGCGACTTGAAGCGCGTCCGCCACAAGATCATCGGCAAGCTCTCGAAGGGGTTCCGCCAGCGCGTCGGCATCGCCGAGTCGGTCCTCGCGGAGCCCCCCGTGATCATCATGGACGAGCCGACGATCGGGCTCGATCCGCACCAGATCCTCATCGTCAGGGACCTGATCGCCAGCCTGCGCGGGCGCATGACGGTCCTCATCTCGAGCCACATCCTCCCGGAGATCGAGATGACCTGCGACCGGGTCCTCATCATCAACCAGGGCCGGATCGTGGCCCAGGGGACGCCGGCCGACCTGCGCCGCGAGGTGCTCGGGAAGTCGGCCTACGAGATCGAGGCCGCGGGCGACCTGGGGGCGCTCCCGTTCCTGCTCGGGTCGATCGACCCGGGCCTGTCCGTTGCCTCGGAGGGTCCCGCTGACGCCCTGGGCTTCCGCACGATCCGGCTGACGACCCTCAACCTTGATGACGCCGGGGAGGCGATCCTCAGGGCCTGCCTGTCAGAGGGGCTGCGGGTGCGTGCGCTCAGCCGGGAGCACCCCACCCTCGAGGACGTGTTCCTCGCGGCGACGCGCCGCAGCTGGGACGCCGTGGCGGAGGATCCCTCGAAAGGCGGATCCAAATGAGGCACTTCTTCACCATCCTCGGGCACGAGGTCCGCATGCTGCTCGTCAGCCCGAGCACCTACATCGCCGCCGTTGCCTTCTTCCTGCTGATGGGCTTCACCTTCACGACGATCCTCGAGCAGTACAGCACGGCGCCCCAGGACCTCTCGCCCGCGTCCGTCTTCTTCAACTACTACTGGTTCCCGGTGATCTTCATGGTCCCGCTGCTCACCATGAAGTGCCTGGCGGAGGAGCGCCGCCTCGGCACGATCGAGACCCTCCTCACCTCCCCCGTCACCACGGTGGAGGTGGTGCTCGGCAAGTACGCCGCCGCGTACCTCCTGTACCTGATCTTCTGGGCGTCCTCCTCGGGGTTCTTCTACATCCTGCGGCGCTTCGCGGGCGACGCCCACCTGATCGACCCCGGCCCCATCCTCGGCGGCTACCTCTTCATCACCGTCTCCGGCCTGTTCTTCATCGCGATCGGCGTCTTCGCGAGCTCGCTCTCGCGCAACCAGTCCGTGGCGGGGATCATCTGCGTGGTGCTCCTTGTGGGGATCATACTCGGGGGCCAGTACCTCGCCAACGCGCCGTGGCTCGACCGCGAGGCCCTGCTGCCCCTCAAGGAGGCGGTGGCCTACGCCCAGATCGCCCAGCACCGCGAGGACTTCACCCGGGGCGTCGTGGACATGCGCGAGCTGCTCTTCTACCTGAGCGGCACGGTGCTCGCGCTCATCTTCAGCATCCTGAGCGTCGAGGCGAAGCTGCTGCACAGCTAGCGCCAAACCCCCTTTGCCCACGTGATTGACAGCTTCAGAGCGGCCCGATGGATCCGAACCCTCAACCTGGTCCTCCAGGCCGTGCTGTTCCTGACGTTCGTCGGCGGCCTGAACTTCCTGGCCCGCAGCCACTCGTGGCGGTACGACCTCACCCGCTACCGGCGGTTCTCGCTCACCGCCGAGTCCCTCGCCTACGTCCACGAGCTTTCCCTGCCCGTGCACATCGTCGTCACCTCGAACGGCGAGCAGGCGGACGACCCGCAGGTCAAGGGGCTGCTAAGGGAGTACGTCTACGCGACGGAGGCCAACCCGGCGGGCCGGATCACGGTCGAGTACGTCGACCTCTACCAGGACCGGCGCAAGACCGAGAAGTACGGGATCCAGGATCCCGGCATGGTGCTGCTCGTCTGCGGCGACAAGCGGCGCGTCCTCACGCCCTCCAACCTGTACCGGGTCGAGAACAAGACCGTGAAGGACTTCATCGGCGAGCAGGCCGTGACGGCCGCGATCCTCGACGTCTCGAACCCCGACCGGAAGAAGATCTATTTCCTCGTGGGCCACGGCGAGCTGCGGCCCGACGACGTCGACCCCGCCCGGGGCCTTTCGATGGCGCGCGACCAGCTGCGCCTGCGCAACTATGACGTCGAGACGCTCGACATCGTCACGGCGCGCAAGGTCCCCTCCGACGCGGCCCTCCTCGTGAGCGTCTCCCCGCAGGATCCGTTCAACGCCTACGACCAGGAGCTGCTCCGCCAGTACCTGGGGGCCGGGGCGGGCCGGCTCATCCTCTTCCTCGCGCCGAACTCGCACCCCGGGCTTAACGACCTGATGATCGACGACTGGGGCATCCTGGTCGACGACGACATGATCCTCGACCTGGCCTCCGACAGCCTGACCGAGGACGGCGACCTCATCATCCGGGCGTACTCGCCCCACCCGATCACCCAGATCCTGGTCGACTACAAGAAGGAGCTTCGGATCGGCCTGGCGCGCAGCGTCAGGCCCCTGCCGGGGCGCCCCGCCGCCGGCGGGCTCACGGTCGTGACGCTCGCGGCGACCTCGACCTCGGCGTGGGGCGAGGTTGGCTACGCCCAGCGCGGCATCCAGACGACGTTCACGCCCGGGGTCGACATCAAGGGCATGCCGCAGATGGAGCCCCCGAACCGCCTCGGCGTCGCCGTCGCCTCGGAGCGCGTCCCCGTCCGCGGCGACCTTCCCTCCAGCATCCCGGGCGGCAAGCTGGTCGTCGTTGGGACAGGGGACATGATCTCCAACGCGCGGATAACGAACACCGGCGCCGAGGAGTTCTTCCTCGACGCCGTGAACTGGGCGGTGGGGCGCGACGTCGCGCTCAACGTACCCGCCCGCCCGATCGAACGCTTCTCGCTTTCGCTCAGCGCGGGCGAGCTCGCCCGCCTCCGCTACACCCTGATGCTCGCGCTGCCCGGCATTGCCGCGCTGCTCGGCATTGCCGTATACTGGGCCCGGCGAACCTAGAAGCCGGCCGACCCATTCCCGACACTCCGACATGCGCTCCAAAGTCACCCTCGTCCTGCTGTTCCTGAACGTCGCGCTGTTCTTCTTCATCTTCTACTTTGAGCGGGACTGGCGGATCGAGCGGGCCTCCCAGGAGGCCCGGCGCAGGGTCCTCGGTCCGGAGGCCTCGAACATCCGGCGCCTTGAGGTTTCCGGGGCGGCGCCCGGCGCCAGCTTCAGCCTCGAGCGCAGGGGCGACGCGTGGTTCCTGACGCGGCCCGTCGAGTGGCCCGCGAACCCCAACGCGGTCAGCCGCATCCTGAACGAGCTCCAGTTCCTGGAGCACGTGACGAGCTTCAGCACGCGCGACCTGGAGAAGAACGGCCAGAAACTCGCCGACTACGGGCTGGACCAGCCCCGGCTGACGCTCTCCTTCACCTCCGGCGACGAGGGATCGGCCGGCCAGACGACGGTCCTGCGGATCGGCGACGCGCCGAAGGTCGGCGACCTCCTCTACCTCCTCTCGTCGGACGGGGAGAAGATCCACGTCGTCAGCCGGTCCCTGGCGGACAGCCTGTCGGTGCCCTTCGACCAGCTGCGCTCCGACCTGATCTTCACGATCCAGGTCTTCGAGGCCCAGTCGCTCAACCTCCAGACGGCGGCTCCGTCCAGCGTGAGGGTCAGGCTCGACCGCGACCGCCAGAGCGGCCGCTGGCTGTTCCGGACGCCGGTCAACGCGCGGGCGGGAAAGAACGCGACCGAGCTGGCCATCAACGCGCTCGACGCGCTCCGGATAAAGTCCTTCGTCCTGCAGAATCCGCCGGCGACCACGCCCTCGGCGGCGCCGCTCCTGCGGGTGACGATCGAGGGCAACAACCGGCACGAGACCCTCTACGTGGGCGCCCGCTCGGGCGGCGACGACGACTACCTGGCCCAGCTGGAGGACCGCCGCGCCATCTTCACGGTCTCAATCCCGCCGCCGCTCATGGAGACCCTGAAGAACGCCGCCGACGACCTGAGGGACCGCCACATCCTGGACTTTGACGCGGCCGCCGTCACGTCGATCGCGCTCTCGGCGCTTAACCAGCCCGAGCTTGCGCTCCAGCGCCTCGAGTCCGCGGCGCCGGGCCACGGGCCGGACTGGCAGATCATCCGCCGGGGCGGCGCCCAGGCGTCCCAGGCCCTGGCGGCGGACTCAGCGGCGGTGCAGCGGCTGCTCGACCAGCTGGAGACCCTGAGCGCGCTCCGGTTCCAGAGCGACGCGCCCACGAACGCCGACATCGAGGACTGGGGCTTCAACCGGCCCGAGCGCGAGATCACGCTGACCCTCGGGGCCGCGCCCGCCACGCAGATGACCCTCCAGATCGGCCTGCCGACCAAGCGCGAGAACGTCGCCTACGCCCGGATCGCCGGCCTGCCAACCGTCTACGCCGTGGAGCCCGACATCCTGAAGGACACAAGCGCCTCGCCTCTGGCCTGGCGCGAGCGGCTGCTCAGCTCCCTTCCCGCGTCGGCCCGCATCACGTCGCTCACGCTCACCAACGCGGCCGACGGCACGGTCGTCTACTCGCGCAAGCTCGCGGACGGCGAGGCGTGGGACGGCGCCCTCGCGCAGGAGAGCGCCCCGCGCAGGGAGGCGATCACGACCCTCATCTCCCAGCTGCGCACCCTGCGCGCGGCGAGCTTCGTGGAGGAGGGCTTCCCGGACAAGGTGTTCGCGGCGGGCGAGGTGCGCTCGTGGAAGTACCGGCTTGACGCCTCGGTCTCGCTTCCGGGCGGGGCCGGCACCTGGCAGGTGAACACCATGACCCTCTGGTTCACGGAGCGTACCGGAGGCTCCGAGCAGCTTGCGGGCTCGAAGGACTTCGGGGCGGTCTTCACGGTCGAGCAGCCGCTGCTTGATGCGCTCTTCCGGCTGACGCAGCCCTGAAAGAGAGGATGCGCGACGGAATCCTAAGGCCCTGCATGGCGGGCGCCCGCATGTGCGCCTCCTGCCTCGCCACGTTCGCCGTGTGGACGGCGTGGCTCGCGCTCCTCTTGCTGTTCGCGTTCCAGGTCTACGTCGCCTCCGTGAACGAGCTCCAGATCCCGCGGTTCCTGCTGCGCGCGATCGAGGACCATCTCGCGGAGTCAGGCGTGTCCGTCAGGTTCGGGCGCGCGACGTTCGACCCGTCCGGGCGCATCCTCCTGCAGAAGGCCCGCTTTAAGCTGGCGTCCTTCAGCGAGCCGGTTGTCACGGCCGACGCGATCTACATCCGGCTGGACCCGCTCGCGCTCCTCGAGCGGCGCTTCGAGGCGCGGGAGATCCGCGCCACGGGCGCGAACCTCTTCATCCCGGCCATGCTCTCCGCATCGGGCCGCGCCGAGAAGGTCGTCCGGGACCTGGACGCGGGATTCTCGATCACCTCGAGGGGAGACGAGTTCTCGGTCGACTATTTGAACTGCCGGCTCGGCGACGTGTCCGTGTCGGCGCACGGGCAGATCAATGCCGGCACCGTGGCCCGCAACGGCGCGCAGGCGGCGTCCCTCCCACTGCCCGAGTTCGTGTCGAAGAACTACGTGGCCCTCAGCCGGGAGTTCGCCCGGGCCGAAGTGGGGTTGGCGGGCCTGGACCGCGCCGTCGTTACGGCGCTCCTGACGCCGTCCGACACGAGGGGGGCGATCGTGAGCGCGGAGCTCTTCGCGGAGGGCCTGAGCGTCGCCGGCCCCGTGGCGGTCGAGGCCCGGCGGATCCACGCAGGATGCCGGCTCCCCCTCCTCGGAGGCGCGCCCCTCATGACCTCGGCGGTGGCCACCGCCGAGAGCATAAGCATCGGGCCGACGCTCGCCATGCGCGGCGTGCGCGTGCGGGCGCGCGGGATCCTGAAGGTCGACACAATGGCGTTTAGCCCGAGGCTCTTCGAATTGTCCGGCGGCTCCGTCTCATACGGGGCCGACTCGCTCGCGGCGCCGCTGGCGACCGTCATTCCCGGGAGCGGGCGCTCGGCCTCGGTCGAGGCCTCCGCGTCCCTTTTTGGCCGCCCGATATGGGCCCGGGGCGACGCCGACATGGCGTCCAAGGCCGCCGACTTCACCTTCGAGGGGTCGGTGGCGCCCGATGTGCTCGGCCCCATCTCGGACCACACCCACTTCGATATCCGGCGCTTTGTCGAATTGCACGAGCCTGTCGCGGCCTTCGGCCGGGTCCGCCTCCTGCCGGGCTGGAAGTTCGGGGGTGTGACGGCGCACGTGGACGCCCACGACTTCGTCGCCTACCACGTCAAGTTCGAGGGGGCGCGCGGCGCCGTGACCTTTGACGGGACCCGTCTGGCGGCGCGCGAGGCGACGGCCGAGAGCGGCGAGAACTACGCGTACGGATCCTACGAGCATAACTTCTCGACCAAGGAGTTCCGGTACCTGCTCAGCGGCAGGCTAAGGCCGCTCGACATCTCGGCGTGGTTCCTCGGCGACTGGTGGAACGGCATCTTCAAGCATTTCGAGTTTCCCGTCCAGCCGCCCGACGCGACGATCGACGTGCGCGGCCGCTATCTGAAGGGAAGGGTTTTCGCCGTGTACGGGTACGTCGACGCGACGAACCCCGTGGTCAAGGGCGTGCCCTTAGACTCGCTCCGGACGCTCCTGTTCGTCGACCAGTCGGCGTGCGACGGGCTCGAGGTCGAGCTCGCGAAGGGCGGCGGGAACGCCGAGGGATCGTTCAGGCTGGCGACCGTGCCCGCAACCGGCTCCTGGAGCGGCTTCGACATCGACGCGGCGTCGACGATGGACCCGGTGCCGCTCGCCTCGATGCTTCCCCCCGACGGCGCTGCGGCGGTCGCAGCGTTCGCATTCGACAAGCCGCCCGCAATCGCCCTCCGCGCCCACTTCGATGGGCCCTCGGCCGACGGCCCGCGGCACAAGGTCGTCCATGCGGACTTCCGCGCCGACGGGGGCTTCCGGGTCCACGGGGTCATATTCGAGAGGGGGTCGTTCAAGCTGGACGTCAGCGACGACGAGATCGACGTCGCCGACGTCGACGCGGGCTTTGCCGGCGGCACCGTGGCCGGATCCGCCCACGTGAGCGGGACGGGCACGGACAGGCGCCTGCGCTTCAAGGCGTCGCTCTCGGGCGCGAGCCTGGGCCAGGCCGCCGCCGCGGCCGAAGGCTACGTTGTCGCCGGGCGCGCCCCGGGGAGTTCCACCGCGCTCGACACGTTCGCAAAGGACAAGTCCGGGGTGCGCCTCGACCTCAACGCCTCCGCCCAGGGCCGCCCCGGGGAACTCGCCACCTTCGTGGGCGAAGGCAACGTCCAGATCCAGGGCTCGAACCTCGGCGAACTCTCGCTTCTCGGGGGCCTGTCGAAGATCCTCAAGTTTCCCGAGTTGCGCTTCACGCAGGCCCGGGCCTCGTTCAAGATCGAGAACGCGTCGCTCAACTTCCCCGAGCTAAGCGTCCTAGGGGCGAATTCGGCGATTCAGGCCAGGGGCACGTACGCGATCGACCGCCGCAAGCTCGACTTCTCGGCCACGATCTACCCGTTCATGGAGAGCAAGTCCCTGCTGCAGATCATCAACGCAATCTCCGCACCAATCTCGGCCGTGTTCCGCGTGAGGCTAACCGGCAGCGTCGACAAGCCCGCCTGGCGGCTCGCGTACAGCCCCCTCAACCTCCTGCGCGAGGGCGACGACAGGCCCGAAGCGCCTGACAAGTTGGCGCCCCCGGCCCCGCTGGCCAATCCCCCTCCCTGACAGCGGGTTGGCCCCCCCGTGAGGACGGGGATTCACCGTAAAATTGCGTAACGTCCATGATCCGAAACACATTGCCCCGGCTAGGTCGAAACGCTTAATTCACCCGGGCCGCATGGATCACGTCAACACATTGCCCCACCGAACCTGGAGCGAGCGGGCGTCGCTCGCGCTCGCGGGGGCTCTGATTCTGATTGGCCTCACGACGCCGCTGGGCTGGCTGCTGCACATCGACCGCCTGGTCATGCCGATCGAGCACAAGGCGCCGATCATGTTCAACGAGGGGCTCTGCTTCCTGGCGATCGGGATCGCCCTGCTCGGGCGCGAGTTCGGCTTGAGGAGGGCCGTCTGGGCGGGGTTGGTGCCGGCGGTGATTGGCGCCCTGACGGCGTTCGAGGGGTTCTCCGGCGCCGACCTCAAGATCGACGAGTTCTTCGTGCGGGACGCGCTCTTCATCGACACGAGCCAGCCCGGCCGCGGCTCGATCGTTGCGGCGGGCTGCGTCCTGGTCGCGGGGATGACGGTCTTCTGGAAGATCTGGGAAAGACGGGCGCGCGAGCGCCTCTTCGCCGAGGCGGTGGCCGGGTCCGTGCTCGCGTCAGTCGGGTTCTCGACCCTGCTCGGCTATGCCTTCGACCTGGCCGCGGTCTACAACTGGGGCACGAACACGGCGACGTCGGCGGTCGCCGCCGCCGGGCTGCTGCTCACCGGCTCCGCGCTGCTGGTGCTGGCTTGGCGGGCGAGCATGAAGGAGGAGGGCGGGCCGCCCGCGTGGCTTCCCATGCCCGCGGTGATCGGCAGCCTCACCCTCACGCTGATCTTCTGGATCGGGCTGCAGGAGCGGGAGACGGCCTACCTCGAGGCGAAAACCTACAGCGAGATCGACCAGATTGCGTCCACGATCAAGTCCACGATCGACCAGCAGACCAACCTCCTCGACCGGCTTGCCCGAAGCGGGACCGACAACCCCGACGCGAACGTCGTGGCCTGGCAGACGGACGCGGCCGCGCTATACGAAGACTCGAGGGACCTCGGCTGCATGTCGATCGCCCTCATCGACGCCGCCGGCACGAGGCGGGTGACCCGGTGGATCTACCCGACCCAGGACAACCTCGGGGCGATCGGGTACGACCACGCCTCGGATCGGAGGAGGCGCGAGGCCCTTGAGGCGGCACGGGCTAAGAACGCCCCGGAGATCTCCACGTTTGCGGACACGGGCGGAAAGAAGAGCCCGGGCTTCGTGATCTACTCGCCCATCGGCAGGAACGGGAGCCCCAGCCACTACGTGGCCGCGGAGTACCTCTACGCCAGGTTCTTCGCGATGATCTTCAAGCAGCTCAAGCTCGCCGGCCACTACACCTTCGCGGTCACCGTCGGGGGCGCCCAGGTGTACAACTCGGCGCTGACGGACAGCGAGGGCAAGCTGCAGCCGAGCGAGGAGACGATCTCGAGCCTCTTCGGCCAGCGCATCAAGCTCCGCCTCACGCCCACCCCCGAGCTCGTTAGGGCGGACAAGCGGTACCTGCCCGAGATGGCGCTCGGCGGCGGCCTCGCGATCACGCTGCTGCTCGGTTTCATCCTGCACTTCGCGCGGCGCGCGCGCTCGGGCCAGTATCTGTCCGAGCTGTCCAACAAGAGGCTGGTGGCGGAGAACGAGGAGAGGCGCAGGATTGAGGCCCGGCTCAAGGTCTCCGACGAACGCCTGAGGCTAGCGCTCGACTCCACCCAGATCGGTATCCTCGAATGGAACGTCCCCAAGGGGCACGTCTACTACAGCCCCGGCCTCTGGAGCCTCCTCGGCTACGAGCACGCGCGCATGCCGTCGACCCTCGAAGTGTGGCAGTCCCTCATCCACCCCGAGGACCTTCCGATGTACCGGAAGCGGACCGAGTCCCAGCTGAACGGCATCGCCTCGTTCATCGACCCGGAATACCGGGTTCGGGCGCGCAACGGGGACTGGCGCTGGGTCTATGTTCGGTCGAAGTCGGTCCTCGCGGGCCCGAACGGCCGGCCCACACGGATCATCGGCACCGTCCAGGACATCACCATCCGGCGCGAGTCCGACCAGGCCCTGCGGGAAAGCCAGGCCGAGGCGCGCAAGCTCTCGCTCGTCGCGTCGAAGACGGACAACCTCGTCATCATCGGCTCCGCGGACGGCAAGATCGAATGGGTGAACAGCGCCTTCTGCAGGGTCATGGAGTACACGCTCGCGGAAGTCGTGGGCAAGGACCCGGGGCGCCTCCTGAGCGGCCCCGACACCGACGACGCGCAGGCGGACCTGATCCGCGAAGAGATCGCCAAGGGAGTCGGCACGAACACGGAGATCGTCCAATACTCGAAGTCCGGCAGGAAGTACTACCTGCACATGGAGGTGCAGGTCGTCCGGAACCAGGCGGGCCAGGTCGAGAACTTCATCGCCATCGAGAACGACATCACGTCCCGGGTCGAGACCGAGAGCCAGCTGCGCAGGGCGAAGGCCGAGGCCGACTTCGCATCGCGCGCGAAGAGCGAGTTTCTGGCCTCGATGTCGCACGAGATCCGCACGCCGATGAACGGGGTGATCGGGATGACGAGCATCCTCATGGAGACCCCGCTCACGGGCGACCAGCGGGACTTCGTCAACACGATCCGCACCTCCGGCGAGGCCCTGCTGACGATCATCAACGACATCCTCGACTTCTCCAAGATCGAGTCGGGGAAGATGGAGCTCGAGAAGGCACCGTTCGAGCTGGCGCTGTGCGTCGAGGAGGCGCTCGACCTGTTCGCGCCCACGGCAGCCTCCAAGCGCCTCGAGATCGGCTACCACGTCGAGCCCGACGTCCCGCCGTGGATCGTGGGCGACGTGACCCGCCTGCGCCAGATCATCGTGAACCTGGTCAACAACGCCATAAAGTTCACGCCGACGGGCAGCATCTCCATCCAGGTCCGCAGGATTCCGCTCGACGCCTCCGTCCGGGCGACGCCGGCGGGCAGGATGCGCCTTGAGATCACGGTCCAGGACACGGGCATCGGCATCCCTCCCGACCGGATCGACCGGCTCTTCAAGGCGTTCAGCCAGGTGGACTCGTCGACGACGCGCAAGTACGGCGGCACGGGCCTCGGCCTGGCGATCTGCCAGAGGCTCTGCCAGCTGATGAACGGCGACATCCGCGTCGAGAGCACCCTCGGCAAGGGGTCGACCTTCACGATGGCCATCATGACGGACGCGGCGCAGCGCCCGGCGGAGGTGTCCGCCCCGCCCTTCGCGGGCCTCGATCTCAAGGGCGAGTTGGCGCTCTGCATCGAGGACAACCCGATCACGCGCGCCCGCCTGCGTACGCTGTTCGACTCGCTCGGCGCAACCTGCGTGTTCGCCAACGAGCCGGAGTCCGCGGTGGAGATCGCCTCGAACCTGCCGAACCCGCCGGCGATCGTGATCCTGGACCTGCCCGAGTTCGACAGCCAGCGGGCGCTCGACAAGACGGCGGAGATCAAGAGCTCGAGGATCGTCCTGTTCCGCCTCGGCCAGACGCCCCCTCCGGCGCCGAAGGACGGATTCCCGTATGCGACGGTCTCGAAGCCGATAAAGACGGTGTCGTTCCTGCAGGCCCTCTCGCTCCTGGGCAACCGCAGCGGCAGCGGCGGGATCGTGGTGCATGCAAGGCACGAGGACCGCCCGATCGCCGAGGAGATCCCCCTCACGGTGCTGCTAGCCGAGGATAATGCGGTCAACCAGAGGGTCGCGCTGCGGTTCCTCGAGCGGATGGGCTACAACGCCGACGCGGTGGGCAACGGCCTGGAGGTGCTGAAGGCGTTCCAGACCCGCAGCTACGACCTGGTGCTCATGGATCTGCAGATGCCCGAGATGGACGGCCTCGAGGCGAGCCGCCGGATCCGCAGGACCGTGCCCCCGGAGCGCCAGCCGAAGATCATCGCGCTGACGGCCAACGCGATGCAGGGAGACCGCGAGATATGCCTCGACGCGGGGATGGATGACTACATCTCAAAGCCCGTGAAGATGCACGAGATCGTCGCCGCCATCCGGCGCCAGTTCTCCAAGAGCAAGGTCGCGCCGACCATCACCGAGTGACGGAGGCCGCGAGCCCGGCGATTTCGCCGGCGCGCGTCTGATCGGCGGCGAGGTTCGTGAGTTCGAGGGGATCCCGGTCCAGGTCGAAGAAGAGCCACGGCGAGCCGTCCTCTTTCAGGATGAGCTTGCGGGCGCGGGTGCGCACGCCGGCCCAGATGCGGTCGCACTGGTCGGGCAGGCGCACGACCGAGGGCATCGAGATGCGCGCGGCCCCGGGCAGGCCGCTCGGCAGCCCTGTCGCGCCCGCGGCCCACGCCGCCGTCATCCGCGGAAGGTCAAGGAGCGAGACCGGCCGGTCGTCCCTGCCGGCCCCTCCGGGAATCCGCACCACAAGCGGCACCCGGACGCTCTCCTCGTGGGGCCAGCCCTTGCGGAAGAGCCCGTGGGAGCCGTGCATGTCGCCGTGCACCGACGTCACGGCGACAATCGTGTCCCGCGGCAGGGCGCCGACAAGCCCGCCTATGGCGCGGTCGGTCGCCTCCACGTGGGCGTAGTACCCCGAAAGGTCCGCCCGGCACCTCGCCTCGTCCGCGCCGCGTAGGGGAACGTTGCCGCGCAGGACGAGGCCCCCGGTGGGCCGGGCGCCCACCCCGGAGGCGGGCGCGCCGTAGGGCGGATGGGGCGGCTCGAGGCTGACGACCGCGAACCACGGCCGCTCGCACGCCCCGAGCATGGCGCGGGCCCTGCCGCACACGACGTCGCTCTGGTAGCCCTCGAAGCGGGCGGGTTCCGGCAGCAGCGTCCCGTGGAGCCAGGGGTCATTGAGAAGAAACCCGCTCTCAAACCCCTCCCAGAAATCGAATCCACCCCGGTACTGCGGCGCGACGACCGCGCGGGCGTGCTCATCGCCCGTCAGCCTGGCCCCGGGGTCGCGCACGGAGAGGTGCCATTTCCCGAAGAAGGCGGTCAGGTAGGAGCGCTCCCTCATCTCGTGGGCGATCGTCCGGGTACCGGGCGGGAGCGGGTCGAAGTATCCGCGCACCCCGTTGCCCGGCGATTCCAGGCCGGTGAGCAGGGCGGCCCGCGCGAAGGGCCCGAAGGGATGCGGAGTCACGGCCTGCGTGAAGTCCACGCCCTCCGCGGCCAGGGCGTCCAAGCAGGGGGTCCGGGCGTTCGGGTCGCCGGAGTACCCGCACGCCTGCGCCCGCCACTGCGTGGTCACGATCCAAAGGATGTTCGGCGGCATGGGGGGGGGTCGCTCGGGGCCGGAGTTGAGATTGCGCCACAACCCAATTGGATACCGCGGCCTTGTGCAACCCAGCGTCCGGGAAACGCCTCAGTGGAGGCTCGGGCAGCGGCTGATCGCCCGGAGCGCGGTATTCGAGCGGACCCGGGAGGGGCGCCCCGGCGCCGGCTAGAGCGCCCGCCCCGCCGTCACTGCAGCTCCGGAGGCATCTGCAGGACGCGGGCGGCCAGGGAGTCCAGTAGGCTTCCCGTGCGCTGGACCGCCTTCGACTCCCCGGAGTAGATGGTCGCCAGGGGCGAGAAGTCCCTCAGCAGGACGCAGTAGTCGCCGTTCACCATGATGCCGAGAAGCTCTCCGTTCTCGCTGAAGACGAGGTCCCCCCTGGATGTCGCAAAGTCCCCGAAGAGGCGCTTCATCAGTCGGTTATCCACGCGCACATAGCCGTGGTGGGCCTCGTCGAGCTTGAACCCGAGCTCGCCGTAGCCCTTGCCGCCGCCGCTGATCAGGAGCGCTTGGGGGAACTTGAAGGGATCCGCGGCAAGGGGGTACACCTTGGCGCCCAGCGCGGCCACCTGCTGGGGATCGACGGGGATCACCACCACCCTCGGGTCCGCTTGGAGGAACTCGACTAGCGCCGCGGCGGACTTGTAATCCGGCGGCCGGTCAAACCTGACCGAGATCCGCTCCCAGTCCGAGCCAATCTCGCGCAGCGAGAACGGCGTGTCCTCCACCTCGATCAGGGCGTAGACCTGCTTGCCGTCCGTGGTGAACACGGTCTTCGCCTCCTTGTCGCGGGTGGTGGTGCCGAAGAGCCCCTTGCGGCTCGCGGCGAACGTCGTCTGCACTCGGTTCGCCAGGAAGTCGTTGAAGAGCACGTTCGCGGAGATCGGCCGGTTGTCCCGGATCTCCCTCGTGAGCTCGCCCGAGTTCTGCGCGAGCGCCCCCACCCCCTGTGCGAGCTGGTTGGTCGCCTGCTCGACCTTCGCGCGCTCCGTCCGCTCGGTCTGCACCTGCGCCTCGAGCTCGGTGGCCTTGGCGGCGAGCTGCTCCTTCTCGTGCTCCCCGACCGCAACGGCCACGCTCAGGCTCTCGATCTGCTTCCTCGCCTCCGCCTGCTGCCGCTCCAGCGAGGCGAGCGCCTCCTTCTGGCGCTGGGCCTCGGTCTTCTTGTCCTCGAGCTCCCGCTGGAGCTGGGCGAGCTCGCTGCGCGTGAGCGAATTCTCCTGCGTCTCGGCCTGGTACTTGAGGTTGAGCTCGGTCTGCGACTTCTGCGTGTCGACCAGCTGGGCGGTGAGCTTCTGGCTCTCCGACTGGAGCTGGCCGAGGCTGCGTTCGCGAGAGGCGAGTGTCGAATCGGAGGAGGCCAGCTTCTGCTCGAGCGCCTGGCGCGACAGCTGCTCCTCGACGAGCGACTGCCTCATCGCCTCGACCAGGTCCTGCTCCTTCGACACCGTGTTGGAGGAGATCTCGTTGACCGGTGGCTGCACCGGCCGCGAAGGAACCGCCCGCTCCCACCGCGTAAGCGCGATGAGGTTGAGGAAGAGGAAGTCGACGATGAACAGGAGGAGGGTCTTGTTCATAGGCCGGCGGTCGCGGCGGCGGGTCTCTGTCCCTCGAGGATCAGCCGGCGCCTGAAGCCGCGGACGTGCCGGATCTTCACCAGGGCGACGCAGATGATGCCGAAAAGGTTGGACGAGTACGCGGCCAGCAGGTTCGGCTCGATGACGCCGACCACCTGCAGGACGAGGGCCGCGGCGGTGCCCATCATCCCGACGTACAGGCCGCTGTCGAAGAGGTTCTCTTCGTTCTCCATGAGCCGGAGCTTCAGGAGGGGCGGGGCGTCCTGGATTTCGATCTCCCTGATCTTGCGGAGGCAGGCCATGTACATCGCGACCTGCAGGCCGGCGAATATGCCGATAGAGACGAGTGTGGAGGTTTCCATAGTGACCGGTGTTGAGGGTTGGGCGGTTTCAGTTCGGGTAGCCGCGGCCGCGAGCATCGGGATCACCAGGTGCACGCGGTATTCCGAGGCAGGGGCGGCCTTCAGCAGGAAGGGTTCGGTGGCGACGATCAGGAGCGCCGCCATCACGACGGCGAGGACCCCCGAGCGCACATGCTGGTGCGGGCCCGCCGAGGGTCCGCCCGCGGGCGACACGACCCAGAGGTCGAGGCCGCGCAGGAGCAGGTAGAGCCCGAGGATGTAGCCCGCATACTTGAGGGAGAGCATGAACCGCGGGTGCTCGAGCACGAGCGCCGCCGCGGCGCCCATGGCGGGCCCGGGCGACCGGTTGACCGGCACCTCGCGCTGCAGGAGCAGGTTGACCGCGCCCTGTCCGTCGGTGAGCGCGAGGCGGAGGTCCTCGGAGCCGGCCCTGCCGTAGCGGATGAGGTACGAGGCGACCCTGTCCGCGGAGTTCGAGAGCAGCGCGGCGGAGTAGATGAAAGGCAGCTGGTCGGGCGCCACACGGCTTAGGTGCGCGTATTCCCCGACCGTGCGCACGCTCTGCGTCCTCCGGACGAGCTCGCAGAGCTGCGTCCAGTCTAGGCGGCGTCCGAGTGAAAGCAGGTCGATATAGAAGCCCTCGAGGTCGCCCAGCTCGCCGCGCTGGACCGCAACCTCGGCGAGGGCGCGCACCTCGCGCTGGAGGGTCGGCGACAGGTGCTCGCCCTGGTAGAGGAGGCCCGTGAGGAGGATGAGGGCGTCCAGCGGCTGGCCGCCCGGGCGCGCCGCCGGGACAAACCTGCCGGTCTTCGCCACGTCGCGGGTCCTGAGGATCGCCTGGACGCCCACGGAGCCGGAGTTCGCCAGGTAGGAGCGGACGGTCTCGCGCGCGTGCTCCGGGATGAGGAAGGTCACGACCGGGGTGCTCGAGGTGCGCGCCGTCTTCTGGCGCAGGTTGAAGAGGGGATCGAGGGCCGGGTCCCACCCGCCCCAGGCCGCGAGGGCGGGCTGCCGGGAGGTGAACTGGTCCAGGGCGCGCTCGAGGCCGGCCGCGCGCGGGTCGTCCACGGCCTTGGCCGTCTCAAGGAGGAACCGGGCGGGCCCGATCTTCTCCGAGTCCACGAGGTCCCGCCCGAACGCGGCGACCGAGGGGGTTCCGTCGCCGGCGGAACGCAGCAGCCCCTTGCTGACGGATTTCAGGCTCACCGGCAGGAGCCACGCGAGCACCGCTACGACCGCGCCCACGAAGACGAGCGCGGGCGCGGATGCAGGGGTGTGCCGGGGGTCCTGGCTTGGGATCATTAGCTAATCGAAAGTATTGATTTGCGGGCCCGAATGCGGGCGACCACGCTGCGTATTCTCACCGACCGATGTCCCTGGAAATTGTTCACTACAACGATCCAGTTTTGCGTAAGAAAGGCGAGAAAATCACCGCATTCGATGATGCGCTCGCCTTTCTTGCGGACCGGATGACCGAGGCCATGCACGAGGCGCACGGCATCGGCCTTGCCGCCCAGCAGGTCGGGCGCGCCCTCCAGCTCTTCGTGGTCGACCTGCGCGAGACGGAGGTGGAATTCGACTGGAAGATCGACGGGGCGAAGACGCCGCTCGAGCTCTTCATGCCGATGGTGGTCGCCAACCCCAAGGTCACCGTCGCTCGGAAGACCCCGACCGTATCCCTGGAAGAGGGCTGCCTGTCGTTCCCCGAGATCCGGGGCGATGTGGTGCGGGCCGAAGCGATTTCCGCGAAGTTCCAGGATGCGGCCGGGCTCCAGCACACCCTCGAGTGCACGGGGCTGTTCGCCCGGTGCATGCTCCACGAGGCCGACCACGTGAACGGCATCCTCTTCATCGACCGGATGGACAAGGTGGTGCGCGCCACGGTTGACGAGGCCGTCAAGGCGCTGGCGAAGAGCACCAAGGCCGCGCGCGCGGCCGCGACGAAATGAGCATCGCGACCCGGACGGGGGACAAGGGCTCGACAGGCCTGCTCCACGGCCAGCGCGTGCCGAAGAACCATCCTCAGATCGAGGCGGTCGGCGCCTTCGACGAGCTCAACGTCGAGGTCGGGGCGGCCCGGCTCGCCTCCAGGAGCCCGGCGACGAGGAAACTCCTGGCGGGGGTCCAGGGCCTGCTGGTCGCCGTCATGGGCGAGATCGCCTGCGCGCAGGAGGACGCTTGCGCCCACGCCTCGTCCAAGTTCGCGCGGCTGTCCGAGGGGGACCTGCGCCGCCTCGACGAGTTCCTGGCGGCGCTGGAGTCTAAGGGCCTTCGCCTGGAGGGCTGGGCCACTCCCGGGGCAAACGCCGCCGCCGTCGCGTTCGACAGGGCCCGCGTCGCGGCCCGCCGGGCCGAGCGGCGGCTCGCCGCCCTCAGCGCCGCGGGACGGGCGGTGCGGCCGCTCGCGTTCCAGTGGATCAACCGGCTCTCCGACGTCCTCTGGCTGCTGGCCCGGGAGGCCGAAACGCGGGCGGGGACCCGGTGATCCCCCCCGAGGCCGAGGCGGGCGCGGCGCACAGAAGCTCCACGGCTGCCGGCCAGTAGCGCCGCGAATGGCGGGGGACCGCGCCATTTTGGGACACCGCCGGCAACCGGGAACGCTTGAAATCGGCCGCGCTTCCACACAGATTTTCTTTTCCTATGCCGTCCGCACTATTGGTTCTTGTCCTCGCCGCAGGGTGGCGCGTGTTCACGCTCTACGTTCCCGCGCTCAGCAATTTCTCGCCGGTGATGGCCCTCGCCTTCTGCGCGGGCGTCTACACGCGCAATAGGTGGATGTGGCTGGCGCCGCTTGCCGCGCTCGTCGTCTCGGACCTGTACATCGACCACTACTACGCGACCGTCTACCACTACGAGTGGGGCGTGGGCGGCGCGGCGAGCCGGATCGTCTGCTTCATGGCCGCGATCGGGCTCGGAGTCGCGGTTTCCGGCAGGCGCAACTGGCTCAACCTCTTCGGCGGGGCGCTCGCCGGATCCGTCCTCTTCTACCTCGTGACGAACACGGTGTCCTGGTTCGGGGACCTCGGGTACGCCCACGACATGGCCGGCTGGTGGCAGGCGGTCACGGTGGGCCATCCCCAGTTTTTCCCGACGCTGTTCTTCTTCAGGAACACGCTCGTGAGCGACCTGCTCTTCACCGGGGGCTTCGCCCTCGCGATGGAGTACGCCTCCCTGCGGCGGGGCGACCACAGCCTCCTCGGGCTAAAGCAGGTCGGCCGCTAGCTCGGCGAGCTCCGAGCGCTCGCCCTTCTTCAGGGTGACGTGGGCCGCGATGGACTGCCCCTTCATCCGGTTGTGGCAGTAGACGAGGCCGTTGCTGCGCGAGTCGACGTAGGGATTGTCGATCTGCGCGGGATCACCGATGAGGATGATCTTGGAGCCCTCGGAGATGCGCGTGATCACGGTCTTCACCTCGTGCGGCGTCAGCTGCTGCGCCTCGTCCAGGATGAAGAACCTCCTCGCGATCGAGCGGCCGCGGATGAAGCAGAGCGCCTCGATTTCGACCAGCCCGCTCTTCAGCAGCCGCTCGTAGGGCTTCGTCATCCCGAGGGTCCCGTGGTTCGCGTGGTTGCCGTTCAACGCCTGCGGCGGGCTCATCGAGGCCATCATGTTGTCGCGCTTCCAGCGCTTCTTCTTGGAGACCTTCTTTGACGCGAACTGCGGCTCCTTTGGCGGCTTGGAGGGGATGAGGACCTCGAGGGCGTCGTAGTAGGGCTGGAGCCACGGCTTCATCTTCTCGTCGAGCGTCCCGGGAAGGAACCCGATGTCCTTACCGAGCGCGATCACGGGGCGCGAGATGGAGACGCCGTCGTAGCGGGAGTTCTCGTCGAGCGTCTGGTGGAGCGCGCACGCGGTCGAGAGCAGCGTCTTGCCGGTGCCGGCCTTCCCGAAGCAGGTGAGCATGTGGATGCTGTCGTCGAGGAGCGCGTCCATCAGGAACTGCTGCTCCAGGTTGCGCGCGCGGATCGGGATCCCTCCGGGCGCCTTGACGAACTCCGGGATCTTCAGCCGCTGCACGACACTGTCCCCGTAGTAGCGCGCGGGCATCGTCTTGCCCTCGTCGGAGCGCAGGAGGACGTACTCGTTCTGGTAGAGCTGCCGCGCCGACTTCGCGTCGATCTCGAACTCGCCCTCGGAGCAGAAGCGCTGCAGCTCGTAGATCGAGAGCGGGATCTCGCGGTAGCTCGCCTCGTCGACGTCCTCCGGAACCTTGTCCGTCAGGTAATCCTCGGACTCGAGTCCGACCGCGCGGGCCTTCAGCTGCACGTTCACGTCCTTTGTGACGAGCACCGTCGGCGGCGGGAACCGCTCCTGGACGAAGAGGGCCGAGGCTATGATCCGGTTGTCCTGCTTCGAGAGGTCCGGAAGCACCGCCCGCAGCCGCTCCATCGCCGGGGAGTGCTTGCCGGGCTCCATCAGGTAGGGGTTGATGATGACCGAGAGGGTGCCCCCGTTCGGAAGCTCGACCCCCTCGTGCATGGAGCGCGAGTCGGGAAGCAGGTCCTGGAGGATCCGGTGCACGCGTCGGGCGTTTCGCCCGCGCTCCGTCGACTGCTCGGTCTTGATGGAATCGAGCTCCTCTAGGACCTCCACCGGGATGACCAGGTTGTTGTCCTGGAAATTGTAAATCGATTGCGGGTCGTGCAGGAGGACATTCGTATCCAGCACGAACGTCTTTACCTTTGCCGTAACCCTTATCCGCGAGTTGGGGGCAGTGACCCCGCGCGTGTTATCCATTTATAAGGTTGGGAGTATCCTGTGAATAAGTGAGCACATACCCACCCCTATGTCCATCGAAGAATAAGGCTTGTTGTGTTACAAACAAGGGCAGGCCTGCCCCTTAGAGACACTTGCTAGGCCATTGCAACCCCAATGTGCCCGCCGGTCTGGACCCTTGGCTCATGTGCGCAGTCCCGGCTTGCAAGGGTGGCTTTTGGTGCGCTTTAGCGCGGCTTATGCAGACGAAGCGGAGAGGGTCAGGGTCGCCGACCCCGGCGAAAAGCCGTGCTGCGTTTCGGCGCCCGAGGGCCACCGCACGCGGATGCGCCGAGGGGGATTGCGCTCGCTCCAGCCAAAAAAGCACGCGGCCGCGGACTGCGAACAGTAGCCCGAGCCGGCGTACACCTCGCCCACCTGGAGGGAACCGTCGCCGAGCTCGACCGCGATGCGGGCACCGGCGGCCGTCGGGTTGCCGGGCGCGCCGCGGAGCCTGACGCAGAGCGAATGGCGGCCGGCGACTGCGTTGTTCCGAAAGGCGAGCGTCGTGCTGTTGTTGCGGGTGACGAGGAAGTCGGGCCAGCCGTCATGGTCCAGGTCGACCACCGCGAGGGCCTTGGCGTCGCCGGGCACGACCAGGTTGCTTTCAGCCGCCGGGACGGGCGTGAATCCGCCGCGGCCGTCGCCGCGCAGCAGCTGGCCGAGACCCCCGTCGAAGCGGCCGACGCTCGGGATCGGCGCGTAGGAGTTCTGCACGGCGTAAATGTCGGCGCGGCCGTCGCCGTCAAAATCCCCGGCGGCCAGTCCCTGAAACGGCGAGAGCTGCGCCATCCGGGGAAGGGGCTCGAAGCGGTACGTGCCGTCGGACTGGCTGAGGAACACCCCGCTCCGGAACTCCGTGGCGGCAAGACGCTGAGCCGCCGCGAGCTTATCCTCGCCCAGGATCTCCCCGAGCGTCGCCCGGGCGTAATAGTCGTTGCGCTGATAGCGCCTCAGGACCTGGGGAATCGAGGCCCCGAGATCCCGGCGGGTGCGCCGCGGATAGATCCGGTCCCCCTCGTAGTACGCCTCAACGAGCTGGCGGTCGCCGTCGCCCTTGAAATCCCCGTAGTAGATCAGCGCGGGATGCTCCCGGGTCGCGCCGTACGGCGTGTTGAGGCCCACGTTGCCGACCACGTAGTCCATCCTGCCGTCGCCGTTGAAATCGGCGGCGGCGATGGAGGTCCACCATCCCACGCCGGCCGCGGAGAAGCCCGCCCGGTCGCTCCAGTCCTCGAGGCGCCTGCCGCGGTCGTTGTGGAAATACCTCACCGCGCCCCATTCGAGCGCCAGCAGGAGGTCGGGCCAGCCGTCCCCATCGACGTCGCTCCACAGTGCGCCGGTCACCATGCCGACCTCCCGAAGCGCGGGCGCCACCTGCTCGGTGACATCGTCAAACCTGCCGCCGCGGTTGGCCCACAGTGCGCTCCTGGGGGCCGTCGGGTACTGGCCCGGCACGACGCGTCCGCCGAGAAAGAGGCCGAGGCGGCCGCTGCGGTCGAAGTCGGCGGCGGCCGCGGCGCCGGCGCTCACCGGAAACGGGGGAAGCGCGCCCGCGGGAGCCGGCCTGAAGCCGCCCCGGCTGTCGTTCAGGAAGAGCCTCGGCTGGTAGTCGGCCGAGTCGGCGGGAAGGATGCTGCCGGCCTTTGTCACCAGCAGGTCTGAGGCCCCGTCGCCGTCGGCGTCAAAGAGGAGGACGGGCCCGTCGTTGAGCGTTTCCCCGGTGGACGGCAGGCCGGAGCCGCGGCCCGTGAACCCCGCCACGCCCGCGATGAGGATCCGCGCGGGATCCGTGGGCGTGCCCCCGAGCACGGCGTCGTCCCTCCCGTCGCCGTTCAGGTCGCCGACCGCGAGCGCAGGACCCCTCCTGTTCAGGCGCACCGGCAGGAGCGGCTGCTGGACCAGCTCGTCGACCTGGGTCTCACGGGAGAGGAGCGAGAAGCCGGCCGCGAAGCTCGCGTCCGAGAACTGACCCGGGGAGGCCTCCCTGGGCGGCGCCGGCGAAACGGGAGCGGAGGGTTCGGTGACCGTGAACCGCCGGTCGGCGGGCAGGTCCGAGAAACTCTGGACGTGCCCGCTCGGCCACGAGACGACCAGGCGCCTGATCCTCGTTTCCCCCCCGAGGCCGAAGTGCAGGACCGGCTCGGAGCTGGAAAGGACGCCGCGGGCGAGCACGAGCGCGCGGACCTGCGAGCCCGAATCCGTTTCGACGCGCACGGTCGAGCCGACGCCGAACCGGTTCGAACGCGTTCCGCGCAGCGCGACGAGGACGCTGTGACCCGCATCCGCGTCGTTTCGCATGAGCGTGACCCCCCCCTCGTAGTTCGCATACACCAGGTCGAGGTTGCCGTCGCCGTCCAAGTCGCCGAACGCCGAGCCGAAGCTGATGCCCCTTTGGTCCAGCCCCCAGGCGGCGCTGACGTCCTCGAAGCGCAGGTCCCCCATGTTCCGGAACGCGAGGTGCTGCTCGACAAGCGGCGGGCTCGCCTTGTCGATGCGCACCTTCTCGCTGAGGGTCTCCGCGAGCTCCTTGCGCGCGTTCAGGTCCGCGTTGTGCAGCTCGCGGTTCATCCCGTTGGTCACGAAGAGGTCCAGCCGGCCGTCGTTGTCCAGGTCCTCAAGGCGCGGCGACCAGGTCCAGTCGGTCGCGGAGAGGCCCGCGAGGCACGCCGCCTCCAGGCAGCGGCCCTTCCCCGTGTTGATGAAGAGCGCGTTTCGCATGTACTGAGGGGCGGCCGCCGAGTCGTCGGGAGGGTCCGTGAGCAGGGCTCGCGTCAGGGCCATCCCCCGCTGGTCCTTCTGATGGGTGGTCGGCGCCATCTCGGCGACAAACAGGTCGATCAGCCCGTCGTTGTTCACGTCGCCCTGGTCCGAGCCCATCGAGGAATAGGTCGTGTGCGGCACCACCGCATCGAGGGTGTCGGTGAAAGTCCCGTCGCGGTTGTTGTGATAGAGCTTGTCCGGCGTCGCGAAATCGTTCGCCACGTAGAGGTCCGGCCAGCCGTCCCCGTCGTAGTCCCACCACGCGGCGGAATGCCCCTGGGCCTCCCCGCTGATCCCTGCCCGCGCGGTCACGTCGGTGAACGTGCCGTCGCCGTTGTTGTGGAAGAGGTAGTCGCTCTGGCCGTTCGGGCGGCTGGAGTCCAGGATGTTGGTCTGGATGAAGACGTCCAGGAAGCCGTCGCGGTCATAGTCGCAGAAGGCCGCCATGACGGACGCGTCGGTGACCGCGAGCCCCCGGGCCTGGGCCTCCTCCTTGAACGTGCCGTCGCCCTGGTTGATGTAGAGGAGGTTCGGGGCCCCGTAACGGCAGACGTAGATGTCGAGGAGCCCGTTGTTGTCCACGTCCACGAACGTCGCGCCCTGCTTCCAAATCCCCGCCGCCTTCCCCTTGTCGCCGACCCCGGCCCGCTCCGTCACGTCCTCGAACCTCCAATTGCCCAGGTTGCGGAACAGCCGGCAGCTCCTGGTCTTGCTCACGACGAAGATGTCCGGCCGCCCGTCCCCGTCGTAGTCGCCGATCGCGATTCCCGTGCCGAGCTCGCCGTTCTCTATCTCGTAGTTGAGGGCCCCCCACATCCTCGGGTCGTCATAGGGGTTCTCCGTGACCACCCCGGTCTCCTGCGGCGAGAGCAGCTTGAACATCGTCGGGCCCAGGCGGCCCCGGCGCGGGGCCAGGGGCTGCTCTGCGATCGAGCCCCCGGACCCGGGCGCCCCCGCTTGCGGCGACGCACCGGCCGCAGCCGGCGCGAGCCCTCCGAGGAGGGATAAGGGCCGGCCCATGAGCACAACCCCGCCGGCCGCGACGGTCCTTATGAATCGCTTGCGGTTCACTGGGGTTCAACGCCTGCGCGCGCAGGTCCCGCTGGCCACGGGTGTCTGCGCTGCGCCGGCCACTTCGGGCTGTGGCTGAGAGATTTTATCGCCTTAGGAGACTTCAGTGCCCTCTGCAGGACAATGAAGAATCGCTCGCCTGGAAAGCCGAGGAAATCCCATCCGCAGGGGGCCCGCAAAGCGAACGGCGCGACGCCAAATTCGCAATATAATCATCATTAATATGTTGCGATTCAAACCAGTTTCGAGACTCCGGCTTCCTCACAACGAAGCCCGCCCCGGCGGACGCCTCTTTCGAAAAAGGGAGCCTGGGGCCCGCGGAATTTCGCTTTCAAGCAGGCGAGCCTCCTTGCCAAGCTCTCGGGCTTGCCCGGATACCCGTTGCATTTCCCAATCCGTGAACCCGAGAAATCCAGACCCGCGGCCAGCGCCCATGCGCCCATGAGCATTCTCACTCGGCTCTCCTCCCGGGCCTGGGTCCTGGCCCCGGCCTGCGCCCTCGCGTTCGTCCTTTGGGCGGACGGCGTGAGGCTGCGGCATGTCGAGGCCGTCTCGAGCCTCGCCGCGGAGGAGGCCCGGATCGACCCCTCTTCGCCGACGGGCTATGCCGAGGGCAAGCGGTGGCTCGTCGCGCCGGAGCACCACAACCCGACCTACCAGTGGGTCGAGGAGACCCAGTTGATGCTGGCCCACGGGGACTGGCGCGTGCGCAGCGTCGACTATGAGAACGCTCCGTTCGGGCGGGAGGTGCACGTCGCCTCGCCCTACCGGTGGTGGCTCGTCGGGGTCGCCTGGGTCCAGCACGCCCTAACCCGGCAGCCGCTCGGATGGTGCTTGGAGCGGGCCGTCCTTTACGCCGACCCGCTCCTGCACGTGCTGCTCCTGGCCACGGGGACGATCTTCGTGGCCGCGCGTTTCGGGGGCTTCTGCGCGGCGCTCTTCGCAGTCGGCCTGGCCGCCCTCTTCCCGCTCGCGTCGGCGTTTCTTCCGGGCATCGCGGACGACTTCGGGCTGGTGCAGGTCTGCTCGCTCTGGAGCGTGCTGCTGCTCGCGGCCGGGACCACCGCCGGCCGGCGGGCCGCCGGCTGGTACTTCGCGGCCGGAGCCGCCGGCGGCTGCGGGCTTTGGCTGAGCGCCATGGGAGAGGCGCCGATCATCGCGGGGATCGCGGCGGGCGGCGGGCTCGCGGCGCTGGTGACGCGAGGGGGCCCGGCGGAACCCGCGGCGGAGTTTCCACCCCCTTTGCCTTGGAGGGCCTGGGCGTTCGGTGGAGCGATCGCGAGCCTGCTCGGCTACCTAGTCGAGTACTTTCCCCGCCACATGGGGCTTCAGCTACGGGTCAACTATCCGCTGTACGGGCTGGCGTGGCTCGGGCTTGGCGAACTGCTCTGGCGGTTCGCGTCCTGGACGCGGGGTGAGAGGCCGCGCGGCCTGAGGGGCGCGGGCGTCCTCGTTCTTTCCGCGGCCGCCGTCGTCTCGCTACCCGTCGCCGCGTGGCGCTCTGGAGTCCGCCTCTTCCTGGCGGACGACCTGCTCTCGTCCAAGCTCACGAACCTGCCCGACCCCGCACCGGGCGGCCTGCCGGCGTGGCTAGGCGGTGCAAGCGCCGCGGCCTGCCTGCCGCTCCTATTGCTCGGTCCGGCGGCATGGTTCCTCCTTCGCAAGCGGTCGGGCGCGGCGAACCGCATGGCGATCGCCATCGCCCTGGGGCCGGTCCTGGCCGCCCTCGCGCTCTCGGTCCGCCTGCCCCGCTGGTGGGCCTCGCTCGACGCCGTGCTGCTCGTGCTGCTGGTGGCGGCCGCGGCGGCCGTGCCCACCGCGGCCCGTGCCCTGCGGATCCGCTGGCTGGGGTCCGCGCTTCTGGCCGCCGTTCTCGCGTCCGGTCTGGCGCGTCTCCTGCCCGCGCTGGGCTCCGGCGGGATGAGCGGGCTCCGGCTCACCCACGCCGAGGTCGAGGGCCTTTACGAGCGCTTCCTCGCTCACTGGATCGCGGACCATGCGGGGCCCGACGGCGCGACCGTCCTCGCGCCCCCGTTTCGCACCTCGAGCTTCTGCTTCTTCGGGGGACTGCGCGGGCTCGCCACCCAGAATTGGGAGAACGGCGACGGCATGTCGGCCACGTTCCACATCGTCACCGCGATGCGGCAGGGCGAGTCGCTCTCGGGCATCAGCCGGCGCGGGGTCACCCACATCGTGCTCCTGCCGTGGGACACGGAATTCGAGGACTTCGCGCGCCTGAGGCTGAAGGACCCGGCGGCCTCCTTCGTCTACGCCCTGCACAACACCAACGGCGCCGGCTTCAGCTGGCTGCGCGCGCGGCCCTGCGAGCTGCCGCCGGTCGCCGGCCTCGAGGGGCAGCCGGTGATGGTGCTCGAGGTGACGCAGGAGACCGATCCCGCCACCCGGCAGGGCCGCTACGTCGAATACCTGCTTGAGACGCACCAGCCAGGGCAGGCCGCCCTCGCGGGCCGGGCGCTCCTGCGCTACCCCGGGGACCTCGGGTCGCTCGCGGCCCAGGCGCAGCTGGCAATGGCGAGCGGCGACAACGGGGCCTTCGCGAGGGCCCTCGCGTCAATCGTGTCGAGCCTCTCCGGCCGCGCCGACCGGAGCCTCGCCTGGGACAGGCGGGTGAGCCTCGCGGTTGTGCTGGCGATCGGCGGACGGAGCGATCTCTCGCGGCCACAGGTGATTCGCTGTTTCCGCGAGGCAGACGGGGCGCGCCTTCGCTTCCTGACGACGGAATCGCTCTACCATCTCCTTCTGCTCGGCAAGCGCGCCGGCGCGGAGTTTTCGGACCCGGCCCTGGGCGCGCTCGCGCTCCGGCTGCTGCCGGCCCCGCTTCGCGCACGCCTTTGATCGGGCGGCGTGCGCCCTCCGGTTCCAAGCTAGGCCGTGGCCACCTCGGTGCGCCTGCCGCCCTGCGCCGCCGACTTGTAGATCGCCTCGATGATCGCCATGTGGTCGCGCCCCATCTCGCCCGGGATCGGCGTCTCGCGGCCGGTAAGGATGCAGGACGTGAAGTCGTCCATCTGAAGGGCCTGCTGGGGCACCGGCGCGAACTCAAGCGGGCCCCGCGAGGTCCGGGTCGCAAGCCCGCGGTAGCCGTAGGCGGGATCGAGCCGGATCCACCCCTTCTCGCCCTGGGCGAAGAAGAAGTTGCCGCCCCGGTTGTAGCTCGACGACGCCTCGCAGGTCACGCCGCCCGGGAATTCCATCGTCCACTCGATCGTCTCCTCGACCTCGTTGAAGAGCTCGGGCCGGGTCTTCGGCAGTTCGCGCGCCGTGACCGCGACCGGCTGGGCCATCGCCGCGCGGCAGGCGGCCTGGATCACGTAGATGCCGACATCCATGAGGGGGCCTCCCCCGGAGAGCGCCCTCTCGATCCTCCAGGCCTTCTGCCTGAAGTACCAGCTGTCCTCTCCCGAGAGCTTGGTCAGGCTCCCAAAGTCCTTCTCGCGGGCGAGCCGGTCGAGCTCGATGTGGTTCGGGTCGAACTTAAGCCGGTAGCTGATCGACAGCTTCACGTTCGCCCTACGGCAAGCCGCGATCATGGCGTCGCAGTCGGCGACGCTGTTCGCCATCGGCTTCTCGCAGATCACGTGCTTGCCCGCCTCGGCCACGCGGATGGCGTCCCTGGCGTGCAGCCCGTTGGGGGTCACCACGTAGACGATGTCGATGTCCGGATTGCCGGCGATCTCGTGGACCGCGTCGTATTTCCAGACGTTCTTCTCGGGGAACCCATACTGGCGGCTCCAGCTCAAGCCCTTTTCGCGGGACCTCGTGATGGCGCCCGCGAACCGGCAGAGCTTCGTCTTCCTGAGGGCCGGCCCCAGCTCGCCCCGCGAGTAGAGCCCGAGGCCCATGAGGGCGACGCCGACCTTCCTCTCGCCGCCCTTCGTCGCCTCCGCGAGCTCGGCGGCCAGGCTGCCGGCGGCTCCGCTTCCGAGAAACGCGGCGCCAAGGGTCATGTTGCGGACAAACGCGCGGCGTGAGTACGCGGAGTCATGGGAATTGCGGGCGTTCATGGCGTGCGGGGGTTGGGGCCGGGGACAATGCGTCTCCGGAGACAGGGATTAGCGAAAGGGAGATTCCGAAAGGGGCAAGCACCGTAGTCATCCGGGGCGCACCCCCGCCTCGAGCCTCGCCAGCTCGCCCGCAATGTGGTCCATCAGCGGCCGGTGTCCCGGGAGCATGGAGTGGAAGGGGCACCAGAGCACCCGCTCGTGCGCCGAGGCGATCCGCGAACTGCGCGACGGCACGACCATGAGGTCGAACGGGGTCCGGTAGGTAAAGACGGGCAGTCCGCGCAGCGCGCCCGCGCCGGCCTCCAGGTCGCGCAGGAACGCGCTGCCCGGGCGCATCTGGCGCACTCCGACCCCGCCGTGGAGATAGGCGCTTATCGTGCCGCGGTGGGGCCCCGCTATCGAGAAAAACGCCCGCGCCGACCCGGCGTCGAGCCGGGCCTGAAGGTAGTGCCGGGCGACGATCGCGCCCATGCTAAAGCCGACGAGCGCCACGGGCGCCCCGCGGGGGACGTTGGCCCGGATGAACGACGCGAGCTTGCCCGACAGGTCCTCCATCCCGAGGCCCCCGTCCCTCGGGCGCAGGGTCGGCGCGTGGCAGAGGTGCCCGCGGGCCTCGAGGTCGAGCCAGAGCCGGCGGAAAAGCCGGCCCGTGTCGCCGAAGCCGTGGACCAGGACGACGTTCATCCGGGCCCGCGCCTACCCCCCGGCCTCCTCGCGCAGGATGCTGAACAGGTCCATGTCGTGGAACCCGTCGTGGCGGAGGTGCGAACGCCGGAGCCTCCCCTCGCGCGCCATGCCGAGCTTCTCGAGGACCCGGCGCGACGCGGCGTTGCCCGGCATGCACGTCGCCTCCACCCGGTTCAGGCCGTAATGCTCAAAAGAATACCTGAGCACCAGCCGCGCGGCCTCGGTCGCGATTCCCCGCCCCCAGCGGCCCCTCGCCACGTTGAACGCGAGCTCCGCCCGCCGGTGGTGCCTGCTAAGGGAGTGAAGGAAGACGATCCCCTCCAGGCGCTCGCCCCCCCGCGGGAGGATCGCCCAGCTCAGGATGTCGGGCCCCGTGAGCATCTTGAGGAAGCTGCGCGTCTGCTCCTCCGAACCGTGGGGCGGCCAGAGTGTGTAGCGGGCGACCTCGGGGTCCGAGGCGTACGCGAAGACCGACGGCGCGTCGTCGCTGCGCAGCGCGCGCAGTGTCAGCGTGTCGGATTCCAGGACAGGCGAGGTGGCCTCGAACGGGTCGCTCATGCTTTCTGGTGGCCCGTGCCGGGCATGAGGAGGTCCCACTTGTTCCCGTAGAGGTCCTCGAAGACGGCGACCGTGCCGTACGCCTCGGTCCTCGGCTCCTCGTTGAACCTCACGCCGCGGGACCTCATCCGGCGGTAGTCGCGCCAGAAGTCGTCCGTGCGCAGGAAGAGGAACACGCGGCCCCCGGCCTGGCGTCCCACGGCCGCCCGCTCCGCCCGGTTCTTTGCCCTGGCCAGCAGCAGGCGCGCACCCCCCGGGCCCGGCGGCGAAACCACGACCCACCGCTTCCCTGCGCCGAGCGGCGTGTCCTCGACCACGCGAAAGCGGAGCACCCCGGCGTAGAAGCCCAGGGCCTTGTCGTAGTCCCGCACGAGGACGCAGACGCAGCCGATCGACTGCTTCATGCCCCGGGCGCCTCCCCGCGGGCCATCCGCTCAAGCGCAGTCACGGTCTGCCAGTTCCGGGTCGTTGCGCGGGCGGAGAGCTTCCGCTCGAAGAAGGTGTTGTTGATCCTCGTGACTCCGTATCCCAGCGGACAATACAAATAGACGACGTCCCCCGCCACGCCCGCCGCCTCGCCCCGCGCTAGCGGAAGCTCGACCCCATCGAGCGAGGGCGTGGCGCCCGGCCGGACGAGGAACGTAACGTGGAGGAACCTGGGATCGATCCCGGGCCGGCCGAGGAACGGGTTCGCCCCGGCCACGGCCGTCATCGCTTTCGCGGAGAGGACCGCGGCGGCCACGTCGTAGCCGCAGTCGCGCAGGATCCTGCGCTCGAGCGCGGGTCCGTGTCGGTCGGCGCCCGAGGCCGCCGCCTCGAAGACCGCGTTGCCGCTCTGCAGGTAGGTGCGGACGTTTCGGAAGCCCAAGGCCTCGTGGAGGGCCCTGAGCTTGTCCATCCTCAGCGGCCGGCTTCCCGCGACATTGATCCCGCGCATCATCGACACAAAGGTGGCCATGGCGTGGCGCGATTGAGGCGAAAAGCCCCCCGTCCGGCGAGGCCCAACCGCCAGCGATGGGCCCTGCCTGGTTGCGGGTTGAGGAAGTGCGGCGAACGGCCCTGCGCCCCGCGTCCGCGCTATGACACGATTCCCCTTGGAGGGACTTGTAATACACCGTCTTATTATGCACATTAACCCTCCGCTCTTGATGAAACTGGCCTACGCCATGGCAAAAGCAGCCGACGCACCCTGCGTTTGTGATTGCTGCTGCCCATTTTAGATAATGCCGACTGCGGAAATCCTCTCTGCCGCGGTTGATCCAGCCGCGGTGGACCGGAGGCTATCCGGGCTGCCGGCCGGCGAACGAATCGCCTGGGCCTTCGCACAGTTCGGGGACGCGCTCGTCCTCAGCACGAGCTTCGGGGCCCAGGCCGCCGTGATGCTCCACCTGGCGACGCGGATCGCTCCGAACATACCGGTCGTGTTCGTCGACACCGGCTACCTCTTCCCGGAGACCTACGCCTTCGCCGACCAGCTCACCGCGAGACTGAAGATCAATCTCAAGGTGTACCGGGCGGTCGAGTCGCCGGCCTGGATCGAGGCCCGCCACGGGAGGCTCTGGGAGAAGGGGGCGGAGGGCCTGTCCGCCTACAACCAGATCACGAAGGTTGAGCCGATGCAGCGGGCGCTTTCCGAGCTCGGGGCGCGCGCGTGGCTCGCCGGGTTGAGGCGGGTGCAGTCGAGCACGCGCGAGCACCTCCCCGTCGCCGCCAGCCAGGACGGGCGCACCAAGCTCCATCCGATCGTGGACTGGACGGACCGCGATGTGCACCGGTACCTGACCGAAAACGACCTGCCCTATCACCCGCTCTGGGAGAAGGGCTACGTCTCGATCGGCGACATCCACACGACCCGGCCGCTCACGGCGGAGATGACGCCCGAAGAGACCCGCTTCTTCGGCATCAGGCGTGAATGCGGGCTACACGACCCCGCCGCGAACATCTGAAGAGGCCTCCGCGATGACCCACCTAGACGAACTCGAGTCCCAGAGCATCTACCTCATGCGCGAGGCCTACCACGCCTTCAAGAAGCCCGCGATGCTCTGGTCCATGGGCAAGGACTCGAACGTGCTCCTGTGGCTCGCGAAGAAGGCGTTCTGCGGCCACATCCCGCTGCCGGTCGTCCACATCGACACGACGTACGAGTTCCCCGAGATGCTCGAATTCCGCGCATGGGCGCAGAAGCATTACGGCTTCGAACTCACGGTCTGGACCAACTTCGAGGCGCGCGCGCGCGGGATAGGCTACGAGACGACGGACCCGGTCACGGTGACCCACGAGTTGAAGACGGTGGCGCTCCAGCAGTGCCTGGCCGCCAACGGCTATGACGCGCTCATCACGGGCATAAGGCGCGACGAGGACTCGACCCGCGCCAAGGAGCGCTACTTCTCGCCGCGCAACGCGGAGTTCGAGTGGGACTACAAGGACCAGCCGCCCGAGTTCTGGAACCACTTCACGACCGAGTCGGGCCCGGGCGAGCACGTGCGCGTGCAGCCTCTCCTCGACTGGACCGAGATCGACATCTGGCGCTACCTCGACCGCGAGAAGGTGCCGCTGCCGGGAATGTACTTCTCGCGCAACGGGCAGCGCTACCGCTCGCTCGGGTGCATGCCGATCTCGAAGCCCGTCAAGAGCGACGCCAGGACGATCGACGCCATCATCGAGGAGCTGAAGGTGACGAAGGTGTCCGAGCGCGCCGGACGCGCGCAGGACCACCACGAGCGCAACGCCATGCAGAAGCTCCGGGCCAAGGGCTTCATGTGACTTCAAGGATGAACGCACCTCCGGACACCGCCCCCACGCCCAAGGCCGCAGCACCCGGGGCGCCCGCCGCCCCCGCAGCCCGGCCGTCGCAGTCGGACCACCTCCAGCTGGTCGTCGTGGGCCACGTCGACCACGGGAAGTCGACGCTCATCGGCAGGCTTCTCTTCGACACCCATTCCGTGCCCGACGGGAAGGCGGAGCGGATCGAGGCCGCCTGCAAGGCCGAGGGGATGGAGTTCGAGTACGCGTTCCTCCTGGACGCGCTCCTCGAGGAGCAGGCGCAGAACATCACGATGGACACGACCCGGGTGCCCTTCCGCACCGAGCGCCGACCGTTCACGATCATCGACGCCCCAGGCCACAAGGAATTCCTGAAGAACATGATCACCGGGGCCGCGAGCGCCGACGCCGCGGTGCTGCTCGTCGACGCGCAGGAGGGGCTGCGCGAGCAGACCCGCCGGCACTGCTTCCTGCTCTCGCTGCTCGGGCTGCGGCAGATCGTCGTGGCCGTCAATAAGATGGACCTGGTCGACTACCGCCCGGACGTCTTCGACGCGATCCGCACCGAGCTCTCCGAGTTCCTCGCCAAGCTGGGCATCGAGCCGGCGCACTTCATCCCGATTTCGGCCAAGCACGGCGAGGGGCTGCTCCGGGGCAGCGGCCGGATGGCCTGGTACCGCGGGCCGACGCTGCTCGACGTCCTCGAGAGGTTCCGGGCCAATCCCCCGGCCTCGGGAGGACCGCTGCGGCTTTCCGTCCAAGACGTCTACCGCTTCGACTCCCGCCGGATCATCGCCGGGCTCATCGAGTCAGGCAGCGTCTCGGTCGGGGACGCGATCGAGTTCGTGCCCGGCGGCAAGCGAAGCCGGGTCAGGTCGATCGAGACCTGGCCCCAGTCGGACCCGCCCCGGGCCGGCCCCGTCGGCTCCGGCAGCGAGGTTGCGCTCACGCTCGAGGACGAGCTGTTCGTCGAGCGCGGCCAGATCGGCGCCCCGCTCGGCGACAAGCCCTATGAGGCCCGCACGTTCACGGCGCGGGTCTTCTGGATACACGACACGCCGCTGCGTTCGGGGGAGTTGATCCCGCTCAAGCTCGGGACGCAGCAGGCCGAGGCCCGCGTGCTCGGCATCCAGCGCACGCTGGACGCCGTGACGCTCGAGAGCGGCACCGGCACGACGGGCGAGGTCAAGGTGCATGAGGTGGCGGAGATCCGCCTTCGCGTCCGCAAGCCGATCGCCTTCGACGTCGGCGGAAAGGTGCCGGCGCTCGGCCGCTTCGTCCTGATGCGGGGCCGCCGGATCGGCGGGGGCGGCGTCATTGACTCCGTTGTCGACGAGCCGACGGCCACGCTGGGCAAGGGCCCCGTGAGCCGCGCCGCCATCCTCGGGCACCGGGGCTGCATCATCTGGATGACGGGGCTCTCGGGCTCCGGGAAGTCGACGCTCGCCCAGGCCCTGGAGCAGCGCCTCCTGACTTCGGGCATCCTGTCCGCCGTCCTGGACGGCGACGTGCTGCGCACGGGGCTCAGCCGCAACCTCGGCTTCACGCCGGATGACCGCAGCGAGAACCTTCGCCGGGCGACCGAGCTGGCGATCCACCTCGCCGACGCCGGCGTCGTGGTCATCGCGGCGCTCATCTCGCCGTACCGCCTGGACCGGGCCATGGCCGCCGAGCGGGCCAAGGAGAAGGGAATCCCGTTCGCCGAGATCTACATCAACGCCCCCCTCGCCGAGTGCGAGCGGCGCGACCCAAAGCAGCTCTACAGGAAGGCGCGCGCCGGCCAGATCCTGCAGTTCACCGGGATCGATTCCCCCTACGAGGCCCCGCTTGCTCCCGACCTCGAGCTGAGGACGGACCGGGAATCCGTGGGCGATTCGATCGAAAAGCTGACGCAGGCGGCGCTGAGCCTCGCCCGGCCCCAGGAGCAGGCCCTGGACGGAGCCGGTGCCGACATATGAACCCCGGAACGGTATATCTGGTCGGCGCGGGGCCCGGGGACCCGGAGCTCATCACGCTCAAGGCGCGCCGCGTCCTCGCCGAGGCCGACGCCGTGGTGTACGACCACCTGGTCGACGCGGCGCTCCTCGAACTCGCGCCGCCGGGATGCGAGCGTATCTTCGCCGGCAAGAAGGGCGGCCAGGTCTGCCGGCCCCAGGACGAGATCGACGGGATGCTCGTGCGGCTGGCCCTCGAGGGGAAGAGCGTCGTCCGCCTGAAGGGCGGGGACCCCTTCATCTTCGGACGGGGCGGCGAGGAGGCGTCCGCGCTTGCGGCCGCGGGAATCCCCTTTGAGATCGTGCCCGGGGTCACCGCGGCGCTCGCCGCGGCCGCCTACGCGGGCATCCCCCTCACCCACCGGCTGCACAGCTCCGCCGTCGTGTTCCTGACCGGCCACGAGGACCCGGCCAAGGCGGACGCGACAGTGCATTGGGAGGACTACGCCCGACTGAAGGCCACGCTCTGCGTCTACATGGGCGTAAGGAAACTGCCGGTGATCGCCCGCCGCCTCGAGGCCGGCGGCATGGCGCCGTCGACCCCGGCTGCGATCGTGGAGTCGGCCACCACCGAGGCCCACCGGAGGATCCTCGGGACCCTGGGGACGATAGCCAATCTCGCCGCCCGCGAGGACGTCCAGGCGCCCGCGCTGCTCATCATCGGCGAGGTCGCGGCCTTCGCCGAGTCGCTCTCCTGGTTCGAAAACGCAGCGCGCCTCTCCGCGGCACGATGAAGACCGCCCTCATCGACAACGGATCGCTCGAGCCCGCGGCCCACGCCTGCCTGCGGGCGGCGGCGGCGGCCATCGGCGCGCGGGCGGGAACCCGCGTCGACGCGGTCTCGTGGAGGCACAGCGGCCGCATTCCGGCCGTCGCACTGGAAGGAGGCCCGGCATGGACGCTCGCGCGCTGGATCCGCGCCCGGGTGGCGGCGGGAGAGCGCGAGTACCTTTTCATCCCGTTCTTCATCAGCCCGCAGGGCACGATCGGCAGCTCGATTCGCCGGGATCTTGACCGCCTGCGGGAGACCGAGGGGGGCTTCGACTATGCGTTCACGGAGGGGCTCCCCACGGACTCGGCCCTGCCGGCGATCGTCGCAGACCGCATCCGGGAGTCGGCGTCGCGCCTCGGGCTACCGAGGCCCCCGGTCGTCGTGGTCGACCACGGCGGGCCGTCGCCCGCCTCCGCCGAGGTACGCAACCAGGTCGCGGACCGCGTCCGCGCCGAGCTTGGCGGCGCGATCGGCCCCCTCCTCGCGACCTCGATGGAATCCCCGGACGGCCCGGACTTCGCCTTCAACCGCCCGCTCCTCTGCGAGGCGCTCGCGCGGCCCGGGTTCGACTCGGGCGACGTCTTGATCGCCCCGCTCTTCCTCTCGCCCGGCCGGCACGCGGGGCCCGGGGGCGACCTCGTGCGGATCGCCCGCGGGGCCGAGGTGCGCGCGCCGCGGCTTCGCTGCCATTTCACCGATCTAGTGGGGTCGCACCCCCTCGCCCTTGAGACCCTCGCTGGCTCCCTTTCCCGGGTGCTGCGCGTCGCCACCCAGCCATGAGCAACGAACCCCAGACCGCGTCGCCGCCGCTCCACAAGAACGAGCAGATCAAGGCTGAGAGCCGTTTCCTGAGGGGCCACATCCGCGAGGACCTCGAGGACCCGTCGTCCGGGACTATTTCTGAAGACAGCGCCCAGCTCACCAAGTTTCACGGGGTCTATCCGCAGGACGACCGCGACCAGAGGGTCCAGCGGCGCCGGGAGGGCAAGGATAAGGCCTACATCTTCATGGCGAGGGTGCGCGTGCCCGGAGGAGTCTGCACGCCCCAGCAGTGGCTCGCGATGGATGCGGTCTCGGACGCTTACGGGAACGGGACGCTCAAGATCACGAACCGCCAGTCCTTCCAGCTCCACGGGGTCATCAAGAGCAACCTGCGCGCGGCGATCCGCGAGGTGAACCGCGCCCTCCTCGACACGCTCGCCGCGTGCGGCGACGTGAACCGCAACGTGATGTGCAACCCCAACCCGCACCTCTCCGCGCTCCACGCCGAGACGCTCGGGATCGCAAGGGCCGTCGCGGAGCGCCTGCTGCCGCGGACAAGGGCCTACCACGAGCTCTGGATCGAGGACACCCTTGTCGCCGGGGGCGAGCCCCCCGAGGACGAGGAGCCCCTGTACGGCAGGACGTACCTTCCGAGGAAGTTCAAGATCGTGTTCGCCGTCCCGCCGAGCAACGACGTGGATGTGTTCGCCCACGACCTCGGCTTCATCGCGATCACGGACGAGGCGGGCCGGCTGGCCGGCTTCGACGTGACGGTCGGGGGCGGCATGGGAATGACGCACGGCCAGGCCGAGACCTACCCCAGGCTGGCGGACGTGCTCGGGTTCTGCCGCCCCGACCAGGTGGTCGACGTCGCCGAGAAAATCGTGACGGTGCAGCGCGACTTCGGCGACCGGACCGACCGCAAGCACGCGCGCTTCAAGTACACGGTTGCGGACCGCGGGCTCGCCTGGATCCGCGCCGAGGTTGAGCGGCGGCTCGGATGGGAGCTCGGCTCGCCCCGGCGCTTCGAGTTCACCGGCACCGGCGACCGCTACGGCTGGACGGAGGGCCCGAACGGCGACGCCCATTTCACGCTCTTCATCGAGAACGGCCGCGTGAAGGGGCCTACAAAGACGGCGCTCCGGGAAATCGCGAAGGTCCATAAGGGCGATTTCCGGTTGACGCCGAACCAGCACCTCATGATCGCGAGCGTCGCCACGGCGGACAGGCCGCGGATCGGCGCCCTGTTGCGGGAGCACGTCCTCGACGGCGCGCACCGCGCCTCGGGGCTCCGGCTGAACGCCATGGCCTGCGTCGCCCTGCCCACGTGCGGGCTCGCCCTGGCCGAGAGCGAGCGCTACCTGCCGGACCTTGTGACGGAGCTCGAGGCGGAGGTCGAGGCGGCGGGACTTCGCGACGACGCGATTGTCATCCGGATGACGGGCTGCCCCAACGGATGCGGACGGCCCTTCCTCGCCGAGATCGGCTTCGTCGGCAAGGCGCCGGGAAAATACAACGTCTACCTCGGCGCCGCCTTCAACGGGACCCGGATGAACGCCCTCTACAAGCCCTCGGTTGCCGCCGCAGAGATCGTGCCGCTTGTGCGACCGATGCTCAGGCGCTACGCCATGGAGCGGATCCCCGGCGAGCGGTTCGGGGACTTCGCGATCCGCATGGGCTGGGTGACCCCCACCGGGGCGCCCGCGGACTTCCACGCCCAGGTGGCGATAAGCGACACGGCGGATCTTTGAGCGGCCGGATCCTCCAAATGAAACGGGCCGCCTACCCCAGGCGGCCCGTTTACTGTGCTGACTTACCCTGTTTTACCCTAAGCGACGTGTTCCAGCTCTGAGTTTGGACACATCCGCTTCAGTCACGGCAGACGGGCCGCCGGGGCAAATGGTTTCACGCGTCCTGCATATAATTCACATTCCATTTACGGATATTGACTTAGGACGCCCGATGGCCGCGCGACCGTCAGGGCCCTCCCCCGGGTCCGGCGTGGGCCGGCTTCCTCGGTCTCGGCTCGGTCCAGAGCCTCACCAGAAGCTCCGCAAGGTTCTTCATGCTCGTTCGCTTCAGGCCGTAGGCCCGGGCCGCGGCGACAAAGACCGGGGCCACCGCGCTCCTTTCCTCGTAGTAGCGCCAGAGCTCCGCATCGATCCTGGCCACGGCCCCGTGGACCTCGGCCGACGCCGCCACAATGGTCCGAACCTTGTGCTGAAGATGCTGTCTCTCGTCCTTGTGACCTTGAACGTAATCGTACAGAACCTGCTCGCTCCTGTTGAGACTCATACGGGCAACGTGCTGCAGCTATTGTAAAAAACAACCGTAAAACCCACGGCCAGCATGGCATTGCATTTGCTGTCCATTCGTGGTTAACCTCTTACCCAGTAGACGTAACAATTCCCCAACTCATGTGGCAAAAACTCAAAGAGCAATTACCTGCCATCATTCTTACCGCCATTCTGATTTCCGGCGCGGCGTTCTGGCTGCATACGCAGACTGTTTCGGAGATGACCGCAAAGGAGGAGGCGGACCTGGTCCCGCTTCGTGAGCAGAACGAGGCCCTGAAGGCGTCCTCAGAGGAGAACCGGCGCACGATCGAGGCGACCAACAAGCTGCTCAAGGACGCGATTTCGAAGCGCGAGGCGGATATGTTCCGCACGGACGAGGAGATCCAGAAGCTCAACGGCGAGCGGATGGACGCCCTCGCGGAGGCGATTGCGAAGAAGGTACAGCCGTACAACCCCCTCCCGAAGAGCCCGGAGGAGGCCGAGAAGATGCAGAACGAGCAGGTCGACAAGGTCTCCTCGAGGCTGCAACTGAAGATCCAGCCGATCCTAACCGAGATGGCCAAGGACCAGAACCTCACGCGCGCGTCGATCGAGAAGTACACCCAGCGGATCTCGGACCAGGTGGGGACCGCCCTCACGGCGGAGATGGCCCGCAACCAGAAGCTCAACAACAATCTCCAGGAGACGCAGGCCGCCGCAGACGACGCCCTCAAGCTGAGCCATGAGCTGACCGCCCTTTACCTGAGCACGTTCAAGGACGAGGGCATCGTCACCCGGCTCCTCATGCTGCCGGCCAACGTGGTCAAGGACGCCGCAAACTTCAGCATCATTACCAGCAGCGATCGCAAGAAGGTCGAGCAGGACCTGGTCAACAAGGAGAACGATATCGAGAAGCGGCTCTCCGACCTGCAGGCGCAGGCCCCGAAGAGCTGACGGCAGGCGCCCGCCTTCCTTAGGCCGGCCGCACGCGGGTCGGTAGGAGCGCCGCGTCCTGCATGCCGTGGATGATCTTCTTGTCGGGAGGGCAGAACGTCGCGAGCGCGCCGGACAGGCGCGCCTTCCCCTCGACCACGAAATAGTAGGGGCATAGCCGCAGGCGGCCGTCCACCTCGCCCGCCTCGTGCGGGGCCTCGGCGCCGTAGAGGCTGTGCCACATCCGGCGCGGCTTGCGGTAGGCCTGAAGGACGTGGAGGTTCGCCGGGGCGAGCGCCAGCGCGCGCTCGACGCCCTCCTGCCACTGCTCGCGCGAGCAGTCGCTGCCGAGGACGACGCTCCTCGCCCCCCACGCGTTCTCGTGGAATCCACTGATCTTGATGATCAGGTCGCGCTCCTTCTGCGACGCCGCGATCAGGTCGCGCCAGTCGCCCAGCGCCCGCCCGCCCGCCCTGGGCCCGTCGAGGACGGCGCCCGGCGGCAGCGGCGCCGGGTCCATGATCCAGGTGGGCGGTATCAGCGCCCGGAGGAGCTTCAGCGGCCGGGGGCCGAGGGCCTCCTTCCAGTAGTCCTGGAGCAGGTGATGGTGGAAGAGGCCGAACGCGAGCTTCTCCTCCTGGAACGAGCGCATCGGCGGGGCGACCGCGACGTCGCCGGATTCCCAGGCATCGAAGATGAAGGGGGCGGCCTTGATGCTCGGCAGGTCGAACAGCTCGAAGAAACGGTAGACGACGTCGATCTTCTCCGGATTGCCCTCGACGTCGAAGAAAAGGGCCCCCCCAAGCGGGAAAAGGTCCTCGGGCCTCATGCAGAACACCCGCTGGCCGGCGACCTGCAGCTGATGGGCGATCCACTCCATCTCGGGCCTGTAGGTCGCCGCCTCCTCGCTGACGACGAGCGCGACGAGGGGGTTGCGGGTCTCGGGCCTCAGGGCCGCAAGCGAGGCGTGGAAGTTCCGGATCATCGCGTCGTCCGCCCCGATAATCCCCTCCGTCGCGCGGTAGAGGCGGTTCAGGAACCCCGTCAGGCCTATCCCGCCCGGCACCGAGTCGAGTTCCGTCATCACAAAGCCTTCGTCCGTCAGCAGCAGGTCCGGGCGGAGCACCGTCGGGAACATCCCTCGGGTCTTCGGGCTGCGGGCGTGCGCGATGAGGGCCGGCGGCTTGCCCCGCTCGAGGTAGTCGGCGACCCACGGGGCCGTGAGCGGCTTGTTGCGCAGCAGGTTCCTGCCGGCCACGGACTTGAGGTAGAGCGTCTCAAGCGCCTGGTGGAACTCGAGGCATGCGGCGCCTATCGCCTCCAGTTCCTGCGCCTGCGCGGGAAGGATCGGCCACGCCTCCTGCGAGAGGCGCCACGTCTTGTCCTCGAAGAGGGGCTGGGCGGCGAAGGCGGCCTTGAGCGTGTCGTACTTGAGCTTGTGCATGACGGCCTTGTCAGTCGTCGATCTGGATGTCCTTGTTGCGGTGCCTCGGGCTCCCGGCGCGCAGCCACGCCGTGATGAACTTGTCCAGCTCGCCGTCGAGGACGCCCTGCGTGTCGCTCGTGCTGTAGCCCGTGCGCAGGTCCTTGACCATCTGGTAGGGCTGCAGGACGTAGCTGCGGATCTGGCTGCCCCACCCGATCTCGCCCTTCTCCCCGTAGAACCGCTCCATCTCGCTGCGCTGCTCGTCGAGCCGCTTTTCGTAGAGCCTCGCCTTCAGGACGCTCATTGCGCTCGCGCGGTTCTTGATCTGCGAGCGCTCGTTCTGGCAGACGACGACGATCCCGCTCGGGATGTGCGTGACGCGCACCGCGGAGTCCGTGGTATTGACGCCCTGACCGCCCTTCCCCGACGAGCGGTAGACGTCGACGCGCAGGTCGCTCTCCGGGATCGCGATGTCGATGTCCTCGGTGATCTCGGCGATCACGTCCACCGCGCAGAACGAGGTGTGCCTCCTCTTGTTCGAGTCGAACGGGCTGATGCGGACCAGGCGGTGGACGCCGCGCTCCGCCTTGGCGTAGCCGTAGGCGTTCTCGCCCTTCAGGAAGAGTGTCGCCTTGGTGATGCCCGCCTGGTCGCCCGCCTGGACGTCCTGGACCTCGATCTCGAAGCCCCTGCGCTCGGCCCACCGGTTGTACATGCGGAAGAGCATGTCGGCCCAGTCGCAGGACTCGGTCCCCCCCGCCCCCGCCTGGATGGAGAGGAACGCGTTGTTCCGGTCGAACTGGCCTGTCAGGAAGGACGCGATCTCGAGCTTGTCGAGCTCGTCCCCCATGGCCGCGACCGACCCCAGGAGCTCCCGCTCGTGAACCTCGCGCTCGCCGGCGTCCGAGAGCCCAAGGAGCTCGAGCATCACGTCGGTGTCGTCGACCTTCTTCTGGAACGCGATGACGGGCAGGATGGCCCGCTTGAGCGAGTTCAGCTTGGCGATGTGCTTCTGGGCGCGCTCGTTGTTGTCCCAGAACGCGGGCGCGCCCATCTCCGCCTCCATCGCCTCTATCTCACGGCGCTTTTGATCGACGTCAAAGAAACCTCCACAGGTGGCCTGCGCGCTTCTTGATGCTCTCGATCTGGTTAAGCGTCTCGGTGGGAATCATGATGAAGGGCCGAATAAAGCGCGGACCCGCCTCGACCGCAAGCGGACAAGCGGGCCGATGACGGGATCGCCGGGCCGCTTGCGGCCCCCGGGAGACCGTGCGATGCTACGGCGTCCCTGAAATCCATCCAATGATGATCGAACGCACACTGGGCAGGCGCGGGCTGCGGGTCTCGGCGATCGGGCTCGGCTGCATGGGCATGAGCGAGTTCTACGGCCCGTCGCAGATGGACGACGGGGAGTCGGTCCGCGTCATCCACAGGTACCTCGACCTTGGCGGCAATTTCCTGGACACGGCCGACATGTACGGGGTCGGCCTCAACGAGGCGCTCGTCGGGCGGGCGATCGCGGATCGCCGCGACAAGGTGGTGCTTGCGACCAAGTTCGGGAACGTCCGCGGGCCGAAAGGCGAGTTCCTCGGCGTCCGCGGCGACGCCGCGTACGTGAGGGAGTGCTGCGAGGCGAGCCTCACCCGGCTCGGGGTCGACGTGATCGACCTCTATTACCAGCACCGCGTCGACCCCGGGGTCCCGATCGAGGAGACGGTCGGGGCGATGGCCGGGCTGGTGAAGGAGGGCAAGGTGCGCCACCTCGGCATGTCCGAGGCGGCGCCCGACACCTTGAGGCGGGCCGCGGCCATCCACCCGATCGCGGCCCTGCAGACGGAGTATTCGCTCTGGAGCCGCGATCCGGAGGACGAGATCCTTAGGACCGTCCGCGAGCTCGGCATCGGCTTTGTCGCCTACAGCCCGCTTGGACGGGGCTTCCTGACCGGGCGGTTCCGCAAGCCCGAGGATCTGCCGGCGGGCGACTACCGTCGCAACTCGCCGCGCTTCCAGGGCGAGAACTTCCAGAGGAACCTGGACCTCGTGGCGAGCGTCGAGGAGCTGGCCAGGTCCAGGCGGTGCACGCCGGGCCAGCTCGCGCTTGCCTGGGTCCTCGCTCAGGGCTTGGACGTCGTTCCGATACCCGGCACCAAGCAGATGCGCTACCTGGAGGAGAACCTCAAGGCGCTGGACGTGCACCTCTCTCAGGGCGACCTCTCCCGCATCGACGGCGTGCTTCCGGCAGGGTCCACTTCGGGGGACCGCTACCCGGCGCAAAGCATGCCGGCCGTCAACCGGTAGCGTCACTCCTCCGGCGGCGGCGCCGACCCGACCAGGAGGGACTCCTCGTGGTCGAGGAGCTGCTGCAGCGGCCGGTAGACGTCGTCGATGATCGCGCCGCCCCGCCAGAGCTTGTCCAGCGCAAGGCGCTCCGCCTTGAGGGCGGCCATGCGGTAGTGGTGCCCCGCGTGCCTGCGCCGGCGGGCGCTCCGCTGTGTCTCGCCCTCAGCGGTCAGGACCGAAAGCCGCTGCTCGTACTCCGCGATCACGAGGCCGAGCGCCGCGTTCTGGTCCTCCGACGTCGCCGAGGGTTCCAGGTCCCTGAGCGCAGCCAGGCCCTCCTCGACCGCCGTCATGCGCGCAAGGCGTTCCTCCTTCGGGCGGTCCGCATCTTCTCCGATGCCGAGCGCCCGGATGAGCGCCTCGAGGGTCGTGCCCTGGATGGCGAGCGTCGCCGCAATCACCCCGAACGCCAGGAAGATGACGATGTCGCGGCCCGGGAACGGCGAGCCGTCGGGCAGGAGGAGCGGGATTGACAGCGCCGCGGCGAGGGTGACCGTGCCGCGCATCCCGGCCCAGCCGACCACGAAGACCGCCGCCGGGCGGGACGGCGTCTCCCTCGCGCGGACGCTCGACAGCAGGAAGGGCAGGTACGTGCCCGGGTAGACCCAGATCATGCGCGCGGCCATCGCCGTGCCCGCGACGGCCGCCGTCAGGGCCAGGAGCCGGGGCGCCGAGAACTGGTGGGTCACGGCCGAGAAGAGGCTCGGGAACTGAAGCCCCAGGAGCACAAAGGCGATGCCGTTCATCCAGAAGATGACCAGCGACCAGACGCCGAACGCGGCCTGACGCGTCTCGGCGTCCATGCGGACCGGGTCCCGCCAGCCCGAGTAGAGGCCCGCGGCGACGATGGAGAGGACGCCGGACACGCCCAAGTGCTCCGCCAGGAGGTAGGCGGCGTAGGGCGTCATGAGGGAGAGCGTGATCTCAACCGGGGTGGCGCCGACCCGCAGGCTGCGCAGGAGGTCGCGCAGCCGGCCGACCCCGTAGCCGACCGCGAGCCCGACCGCGAAGCCGCCGAGGGAGAGGAGCGAGAACTCGAGCAGCATCCGGCCGGGCGAGAAGCCGCCCGCCAGGACGGCCGCCAGGGCGAACTTGAACGCCACAAGCCCCGTCGCGTCGTTCATGAGGCTCTCGCCGTTCAGGATCGTCGTCATCCGCGCGGGCACCCTCAGGTCCTCCGTGACCGAGCTGACGGCAACCGCGTCGGTCGGCGAGACGACGGCGCCGAGCGCGAACGCCATCGCCAGCGGCAGGCCCGGCACGAGCCAGTGCGCCACGAGGCCCACGGCCACCGTCGTGAACGTGACCAGCCCGACCGCCAGCATGAGGATCGGCCGCTTGGCGCGCAGGAGCTCGCGGATCGGCATCAGCCAGCCGTCCGAGAAGAGGAGCGGCGGCAGGAAGCAGAGGAAGAAGAACTGCGGGTCCAGCTGGAAGCGCGGAAGCCACGGCAGGAAGGCGGCCCCCACCCCGCCCAGCAGGTACGTGATGAGCGGAGGCCAAGGCAGCCAGCGCCCGAGGACGCTCAGGCCCGCGACCAGCAGGAGAAGGAGGAGGGCGTGCTCGAAGTCCGTCATGGCGCGCGCCTCGAACGTCCCCTCAGTGCCCCAGCCTATGCCGGGGTCGCGCCCTCTGCCTTGCGCTTCTTTCGCTCCCAGTACCAGGCGATCCAGATGCAGACCTCGTAGAGCAGGTAGAGCGAGATCGCCATCGCCACCTGGGTCACCACCTCGGGGGTCGTCAGCACCGCGCCGAGGATCAGCGAGAGCACGGCGACGTGCCGCCGGAACTTGGTGAGGTGGGCGTGGGTGAGGACGCCGATCTTCACGAGGAACAGGACGACCAGCGGGAACTGGAACCCGAGGCCCATCCCGAAGATGAACTTGCAGACGAAGTTGATGTACTCCTCGGCGCGCCAGTCGGACGCGGAGAACCCGAGGACCCGGGAGTACTGCACCGCGGCCCGCAGCGCCACCGGCAGGAGCACGAAGTAGGTGGACAGGACGCCCGCGACGAACAGGGCGGCCGACCAGCCGAGCCAGCTGAAGATCACGCTGCGCTCCTTCAGATTGAGCGCCGGCAGGATGAATCCCCCCATGAAGTAGATCCAGAAGGGCGACGAGACCGCGAGCGCCGCAAAGAGGGCGACGTGGAACGCCACCATGAACGACTCGGCGGGGCTGAAGTTGTGGAGCCGGATGTCGATCAGGTCGGCGCCGGCGCCGGCGGGCTCCATTGTGAGCGTGGCGACCTGCTCCTTGCCCATCGGCGCCGCGCCGATCCGGAACACGACGTTCGGGGCGTCGCCCGGGGGGAGCCCCGGGAACTGTTCCCGGGTGACCACGAAGGGGCCAATCTTCGTGTCGCCGATCTGGAGCGTCACGGTCGGCTTCGGCTTCTCGAAGAGGTGCATGTGCCGCAGCGGGCCCATCAGCACGGCCACGATCCAGGGGCTCGCGAACAGGCACACGACCAGGGCGATCGCGATCGAGATCGCCGAGCGGATGAGCGCGTCCCGCAGGTCGTTCAGGTGGCCCCAGAACGACTTCTTGGGGCCCGTCTCCTCCGCCTCGGCCGGCACCGCTGGATTATCTTCGGCCACGGGTCGGCTGGGCTAAAGGCGCAGGCTCCCCGATTTCTTCTCCTCCAGGAAGGCCTGGTAGGTCGCGCTGATCCCGTCGCGCAGGGCGATGCTGGACCTCCAGCCCAGGGCCGACAGCTTGGAGACGTCGAGGAGCTTGCGCGGCGTGCCGTCGGGCTTCGACGCATCCCACCTCACCTTGCCCCTGAAGCCGGTCACCTCGGCCACGATCTCCGTCAGCTCCCGGATCGTGACGTCCGTCCCCGTGCCCACGTTGACCCAGTCGGGCGGGTTCGCCTGGCCGAGCAGGAAGGCGCAGGCGTCGGCCAGGTCATCCACGTGCAGGAATTCCCGCCGGGGCGTGCCCGAGCCCCACGCGACCACCTCGCGCGTCCTCGACTCCCGCGCCTCGTGGAAGCGCCGGACGAGCGCCGGCAGCACGTGGGAGTTCTCCGGGTGGTAGTTGTCCCCCGGGCCGTAGAGGTTGGTCGGCATCGCGGAGTGGTACACCACCCCGTACTGCTTGCGGTAGTACTGGCAGAGCTTGAGCCCCGCGATCTTGGCGACCGCGTAGGCCTCGTTCGTGGGCTCGAGCGGGCCCGTGAGCAGGCACTCCTCGGCCATCGGCTGCGCGGCGTGCTTGGGGTAGATGCAGGAGCTCCCGAGGAAGAGCAGGCGCTCCACCCCGGCGGACCAGGCGCCGTGGATCGTGCCAGACGCGATGGCCAGGTTCACGTGGAGGAATTGCGCGGGATACGCGCTGTTCGCGTGGATGCCCCCGACCTTCGCGGCGGCGACCACCACGGCGTCGGGCTTCTCGGCAGCGAGGAACGCCGTGACCGCGGACTGGCTCGTCAGGTCGAGCTGGGTGCGGTCCCTAAGGATGAGCGTGAACCCGGGTTCCTTCTGGAACCGGCGCACGAGCGCCGAGCCCACCATCCCGCGGTGTCCTGCGATGAAGAGCTTGGTCACGGGCGCGGAAGCTTTGCGATCTGTGACTCGCGCTTCGCCAGATCGAGGTCGTGGTCCACCATGATCTTGACCAGCTCCTTGAACCGGACCGTCGGCCTCCAGCCAAGCTGCCGGGCCGCCTTGGCAGGGTCCCCAATCAGGAGGTCGACCTCGGCCGGGCGCTCATAGCGCGGGTCGTGCCTCACGTACCGCTGCCAGTCGAGGCCGAGGAGCCCGAACGCCTCCGCGCAGAAGTCCTTCACGCTGTGGGTCTCATTCGTTGCGACCACGTAGTCGTCCGGGTGCTCCTGCTGGAGCATGATCCACATCATCTCGACATACTCCTTTGCGTAGCCCCAGTCCCTCTGCGCGTCCAGGTTGCCGAGGTAGAGCGATTCCTGCAGCCCCACCTTGATCCGGGTCGCGGCCCTCGTGATCTTGCGGGTGACGAAGGTCTCGCCGCGGCGCGGGGACTCGTGGTTGAAGAGGATCCCGTTGCTCGCGTGGATCCCGTAGCTTTCGCGGTAGTTGACCGTGAGGAAATACGCATAGGCCTTCGCGCAGCCGTACGGGGAGCGCGGCCAGAAGGGGGTCTTCTCGGTCTGCGGCACCTGCTGGACCTTGCCGAACATCTCCGAGGAGGACGCCTGGTAGTACCGGACCCTCTTCACGAGGTCGGCCTCGCGGATCGCCTCCAGGATCCTCTGGGCGCCCAGGGCGTCGACGTCGCCGGTGTATTCGGGGATGTCGAACGACACGCGGACGTGGGACTGCGCGCCCAGGTTGTAGATCTCGTCGGGCTGCAGCTCGTAGAGGAGCTTCACCATCTGCACCGAGTCGGCAAGGTCCCCGTAGTGCAGGAACAGCCGCACGCCGTTCACGTGGGGGTCGCTGTACAGGTGGTCGATCCGGCTTGTGTTGAAGGTCGACGCCCTGCGGATGATTCCGTGCACCTCGTAGCCCTTCTCAAGAAGGAGTTCGGCGAGATAGGAGCCGTCCTGGCCCGTGATTCCGGTGATGAGGGCTTTCTTCATTGACCTTTAAGTTAAGGGGATGCGCCACCCGTCGGGCAAGCCCACAGACGGTGGCGGCAGGCGCCGCCCCTTCACTGCGACAGGCGGGCGCAGACCTGGGCAAGCTTCGCCATGAGCGCCTCCACGGCCTTCTGCACACGGTACTCCACGAGGCGCCCGTCGGCGCCGAATCCCCGGGCGGCGTTGGAAAGGAAGGACTGCCCGGGCACGACGTGGCAGCCCAGCTTCAGGAGAAGCTGCTGCGCCATCTGGAGGGACCGGACGGCGCCGAGGGGCCCCGGCGACGCCGAGATGACGGCGGCCGCCTTGCCCTCGAACGGGTTCGAGTCGGCGCGGCTGCACCAGTCGATCGTGTTCTTGAGAAGCGGGGTGATCATCGAGTTGTACTCGGGGGAAGCGACCAGGAGGCCCTGGTGCGCGCCGATCAGCTCAATCAGCTTAACCGCGTTCGCCGGCAGTCCCTGCGCTTCCTCCAGGTCCCCGTGGTAGAGGGGCAGGCTGAGCTCGTTCAGGTCCGCCACGGTCACCTCGCAGCCGGCCCCCTTAAGGGCCTCGACCGCGACGGCGAGAAACTTGCGGTTGAGTGACTCGCGCCGCGCGCTGCCGGCAAAGGCCAGGATCTTGGGTGGGGCGGCCACAGGGGGCGGCGGGTCCTAGCCGAGCGCCTTGAGCAGGCGTTCGAGCTCGGCCCGCTTGGCCCGCTGGTCGGCGAGCTGCTTGCGCGCGCCCTCAAGGACCGACGCCGGCGCCTTGCTGACGAAGGCCTGGTTCGCGAGGCGGGCCTCGGTGGCCGCGATGTGCTTGGCGAGGGCCTCGATCTCGCGCGTGATGCGGATCCTCTCGGCCGCGGCGTCGACCGAGCTCGCCAGGTCGAGGTAGAGGGTCCCGAGCGCCGTCACCGAGGCGGGCGCCCCGTCCACCTTCTCGCGGCGGGCGATCTGCGCGGCGCCGGCCATGCGCAGGAGCTTTGAAAGGTTCGCCTCCACGGTCGCCCACGCGGCGTCCCGCGCGATCAATAGGAACTTCACGTCGCGGCGTCCGGCCTGCCCGTGCTCGGCCTTGAGCGCGCGGGCCTGCGTGACAAAGAGCTTCATCCGCTCCACGGAGGCGGCCTGCTCGCGGTCGGGCTTCGCCCCGAGCACCCCCAGGGCCGCGGCGCAGCGCGAGGCGTCGTCGAGGACGCAGTCCATGATCGATCCCCCGCGCGGCCCCGAATACCCGAGGAGCGACCAGAGCTCCTCCGTGATGAACGGGATGATGGGGTGGAGCAGCAGGAGCGTTTGGCGGAGCACCAGGTCCTGGATCGCCAGGCAGTTCGCCCGCGTGTCCTCCGCCTGAAGCTTCGTCTTCGACACCTCGACGTACCAGTCGCAGAAGTCGTTCCAGAAGAATCCGTAGAGCGCCTGGGCCGCCGAGCTGAACTCGAACTCGCTGAAGAAGCGGTCGACCTCGCGGGTCGTCGAAAGCATCCGCTCGAGGATCGCGTGGTCGTCGGCGTCGAACTTCGCCGGATCGATGCGCGAGAGGATGGCCTTCTGCGAGGGGTTGTCGCCGGCGGGCCCGCTCATCTGCCGGAACCGGCACGCGTTCCAGAGCTTGTTGCAGAAGTTCTTGCCGCCCTCGATCCGCTCCTCCTGAAAGCGGATGTCCTGGCCCTGGGGCGCCGTGGACACGATCCCGAAGCGCAGCCCGTCGGCCCCGTAGGTATCGATGAGGTCGAGGGGGTCGGGCGAGTTTCCCAACGACTTGGACATCTTGCGGCCCTGCGCATCGCGGATGATCCCCGTGAAGTACACGTTCCGGAACGGTATCCTGCGCTCCATGGCCTCGCCGGGGCGCGTGAACTCGAGGCCGGCCATGATCATGCGCGCCACCCAGAAGAAGATGATGTCGGGGCCCGTGACCAGCGTGCTGGTCGGGTAGAAGTCCTCGAAGCCCGCCTTCGCCATCTCGCCCTCGTCGGGCCAGCCCATCGTGGCGAAGGGCCAGAGCCAGGACGACGCCCACGTGTCGAGCACATCCTCCTCCTGCTCCCAGTTTTCCGGGTCGCCAGGACCGTCCGTGGAGACGTGGACCTTGGCGGGGTCCCTCAGGTCCTCCTCGGTGAGGCTGTCGCGGTCGAGGCCCCTGCGGTACCAGACGGGGATCCGGTGGCCCCACCAGAGCTGGCGGCTGATGCACCAGTCCTGGATGTTATCGAGCCAGTGCAGGTAGACTTTCGTCCAGCGCTCGGGGTGGAACTGGATGAGCCCCTGGCCGACGGCCGCCTTGGCCTCCTCGACCCTGGGATAGCGCAGCCACCACTGCCAGGTGAGGCGAGGCTCGACCGGCACGTCGGCCCGCTCGGAGTACCCCACGCTGTTCTGGTAGGCCTCCTCGCCGGCCAGGGCCCCGGACGCGGCCAGGAGCTCCGCCGCCTTCTTGCGGGCGGCGAACCGCTCCATCCCGGTAAGCTCGGGCCCTGCGAGGTCGTTGAGCGTCGCGTCAGCGTTCAGGATGTCGAGGACCGGGAGCCGGTGGCGCAGGCCGATCTCGTGGTCGACCTTGTCATGGGCGGGGGTGATCTTGAGCGCGCCCGAGCCGAACTTCGGATCCACCGCGGAATCGGCGATGACGGCAATCTCGGCCCGGTTGAGCGGGCGCCAGACCCTGCGGCCGACCATCCCGGCATAGCGCGGGTCGTCGGGGTGGACCGCGATCGCGACGTCGCCCGGGATGGTCTCGGGCCGCGTGGTCGCCACTTGGATGAACTCTCCCGGGGCGTCGACGAGCTCGTAGCGCACCTTGTAAAGGATGCCGTTCACCGGCTTCATGATCACCTCCTCGTCGGAGAGCGCGGTCAGCGAGGCCGGGCACCAGTTGACCATGCGCTTGCCGCGGTAGATGTGGCCGCGTTTGAAAAGGTCGGTGAACACCCTGAAGACGGCCCTCGAGTACGCCGAATCCATGGTGAACTGGGTGCGGCTCCAGTCGCACGAGGCGCCGAGGCGCTGGAGCTGCTCGAGGATCTTGCCGCCCTTCTCCCGGCGCCAGTCCCAGACCCGCTCGATGAACTTCTCGCGGCCGAAGTCGTGGCGGGTCTTCTTCTGCCGGCGCAGCTCGCGCTCAACGACCGTCTGGGTGGCGATTCCCGCATGGTCGAGGCCCGGGATCCAGAGCGTCGCGAGGCCCTCCAGCCGGGCCCGCCGTATCAGGATGTCCTGCAGGGTGTTGTTGAGCACGTGGCCCATCGTGAGGACGCCCGTGACGTTGGGCGGAGGCATCACGATAGAGTACGTGTCCTTGTCCGCAGGCGCCCTTCCGGCGAAGGCGCCGGCCGCCAGCCAGGCGGCGTACCACCTCTTCTCGACCTCGCGCGGCTCGTAGCTCTTTGTAATCTCGGGCATGAAGGCGCGCTAGCAAATCCGTTGCCCCGGCGGCAGGCAAGTCCGTGGTGAGCGCCATCGGGGATTGAATCCGGACGCGCGTGCCCTTCAATGGGCCCCTTAAGATGCCCAAAACCCTTGATGAGCAGGCGCGCTCCCAACTCGTCTTCACGCGGGAGACGAGCGGCGCCGACCGGATTGCCGCCTGCAAGGGGTTCCTGATGGAGGCCATGGCCGACCTGCGCGCCCGGCACGAGCAGGGCGCCTCGGGCCTCGAGGTCGAGCACGGCCGATCGGCCATCATCGACGCCCTAATCTCGCGGCTGTTCGACCACGCGATCGCGCTCTACGCGAGCACCAAGGGCCCGACGCCGGCGGCGGTCTCGATGCTGGCGCTGGGGGGGTACGGCCGCAGCGAGCTGGCGCCCTTGAGCGACGTCGACGTCATGTTCCTCTACCCCACCAAGTCGAGGCCCGCGGTCGTCGAGCCCTTCCAGGCGCACCTCACCCAGGAGGTCCTCTACCCGCTCTGGGACTGCGGGCTCAAGGTCGGCCACTCCACGCGCAAGGTCGACGAGGTGTTCGCCCAGGCCGAGAAGGAGATCCAGACGATGACCTCGCTCCTCGAGTCGCGGTACGTCGCCGGCTCCGCCGCGCTCTGCGACTCCTTCCTGCAGGCGTACCGGACCTTCTACACGTCGGACGACCCCAAGGGGTACATCCTGGCGAGGCTCGAGGACCAGTCCGCCCGGCGCGCCAAGTTCGGCAACACGGTCTTCAACCAGGAGCCCGACATCAAGAACGGGGTCGGCGGGCTCAGGGACTACCAGAACACCCTCTGGATGGCCCGCGTGAAGCTCGGCATCACGAGGATGGACGAGCTCTCCGCGGAGGGCCACCTAAGCGCAGCCGAGGTCAGCGAGTTCAGCCGGTCGTACGACTTCCTGCTGCGCGTGCGCAACGACCTGCACTTCCAGAGCGCCCGGCCGACCGACATCCTCAACCTGGACTCGCAGCCCCGGATCGCCCTGAACCTGGGCTACACGCAGGTGGCCCTCCTCGCCCGGGTGGAGGCGTTCATGCAGGACTACTACCGGAGCGCGCAGTTTATCTTCCAGACGTCCAAGACCGTGGAGAGCAGGCTCGCCCTTGCGATCGGCAGGAAGTCGAGCGGGGCGAAGATCCCGATCCGCGAGGCCCTGAAGATCGCCCGCCTGCGCCGGTCCCGGCGGGTGGACGGGTTCGTCGTCCGAGGCAGCGAGCTCGCGGCGGAGGACCCGGGCGTCTTCCGGGAGGATCCGGTGAGGCTTATCCGGGTCTTCAGGCACTGTCAGCAGCTGGACTGCACGCTCGACTTCCACCTGGCCCAGCTGATCCGGGAGTCGCTCCCCCTCATGGAGGGCATCCTGCGCTCCCCGGACGCCGCGATGGCGTTCCGGGCCATCCTGTCCGAGTCGGGTGCGGTCTCCGACGTGCTCCAGAAGATGCACGAGCTGGGGGTCCTGGGGGGGTACATCCCCGAGTTCGCGGCCCTGACCTGCCTCGTGCAGCACGAGTTCTACCACAGATATACCGCTGACATACATACACTTAACGCAATCAAGGAGCTCGACCTGATCTTCACGGAGGCCGAGCCGATGAAGATGAAGTACCGCAGCGTCCTCCACGAGGTGGAGGACCCCGCGCTCGTCTACCTCACCCTCCTTCTCCACGACATCGGCAAGGCCGTCGGCATCAAGAACCACTCCGAGTCCGGCATGCGGCTGGCCGGGCCCACGATGGAGCGCCTGGGCGTGTCCGAGCGCGGCCGGGAACTTGTTTCATTTGTTATCAAGAATCATCTCGCGATGGCACGATTCTGGCAGAAGCGGGATGTAGATGACCCGAAGACATCAGCCGCCTTTGCCGAATTGGCCGGGGATCCCGAGCGCCTGCGGTGCCTGTACGTGCACACGTTCTGCGACGCGCGGGGGACCTCCTCCGATCTTTGGAATAGCTACAAGGACACTCTTCACACTACACTATACCGCAACACCCTCGAGCGCCTGAGGCTCGGGGCCGCAGTCGACGCAAGCTTCGAGGAAAAACGTAAAATGACCGAACAGGAACTGATCGCGAAAAGGATCCCGGGCATCAGCGACGACGAGATCGCCGCCCATTTCAGCCTTCTGCCCGACCGCTACTTCATCCTGACGGATGCGAGCGAGATCACGCTGCACATCCAGATGGTGAACAAGCTGCTCAAGTCGATCACGGCGACCGACTCGGTCGGCTCGCTCAGGCCCGTGATCGACTGGAAGGACGACCTCAACCGCTCGCTGACGGTCGTCAACGTGGTCACGTGGGACAGGGCCGGCCTCTTCTACAAGCTCGCCGGGGCGTTCAGCGTCGCCGGCCTGAACATCCTCGGCGCAAAGGTGATCTCGAGGACCGACCACATCGCGATCGACACGTTCTACGTCGTGGAGCCCGGGCGCGGCGTGGTGCAGAACTCGGCGGCGCAGGAGTCGTTCGCGAAGATCATCGAGTCGTCCCTCATGTCGAGCGCGGACCTCTACCCTGAAATCCTCGCGCAGGCTAAGAAGATCGCGGCGACCCGCTACCTCTACGCCAAGGGCGGGGAAACGCTCCACAGCTCGTTCCCGCCGACCGTGGACGTCTACCACGAGATTTCGATGCAGCGCACGATCGTCGAGGTGCAGGCCCGCGACCAGATCGGGCTCCTCTACCGGCTCGCGAAGGCGATCTCCGACTTCGGGTTCGACATCACGTTCGCCCGGATCGGGACCGAGCGGGGCGTCGCGATCGACACCTTCTACATCGAGAGCGCGAACCACGAGCCCGTCGAGGACCCGGAGCGGCTTCAGAAGCTGCGCTCGGCGCTCGCGGAGGTGATCACGCCCGCCCCGGTCGCCGCCGCAGAGGAAGCCTAGAGGCGCCGCGTAATCCCTTGCACGCGCCGCCGGCGCCTGCACGACTTGTGGCATGACCGATGACGCGGAACTGAAGGCGCTCCACGCCGTGTCCTCGCTGGCCTCGGGCACCGACGACCCGGGAGCGGCGACCCGCGAGGTCCTCGCCATCGCCTCGGCCGCGTTCACCGCCGACGGTGGGATCGTCGCCTTCCAGAATCCCGAGACGGGCCGGCTCGAGATCGAGGCCGCCGTGGGCCTGCCGTCGGACGCGGACCGCTCGTTCGCCCCGGGCCAGGGCATCCCGGGATGGGTCGCGTGGCACGGCAGGCCGGCCCTCGTCGCCGACACCGCCGGCGACGCGCGCAGCCGGCCGGTGCGCACCCAGACGCGCTGCGAGATGGCGGCCCCGATGCTGCTGGCCGACGGCCACCTGCTGGGCGTCCTGGCGCTCAGCCGCGACGCCGCCGGCGCGTTCGGGGCCGCCGACCTGGGCGCCCTCGTGAGGCTCGCCGACGTGGCGGCCCGGGTCCTGCGCCGGCTCTGGGACTTAAGCCACCTGAGGGAGAAGGCCCGCCAGCTGGAGACGCTCATCGCCACCGGCCAGGCGCTTGTCGGCAAGCTCGAGCAGCGCCAGCTCTTCGACACGCTGACCCGGGACGCCTCGGCCATGATGCAGGCCAAGGCCTGCGCGCTCTTCCTCCTCGACCCCGGGTCCGGCGACCTGCGCCTCGCCTCCTACCGCGGCGCCCCTGGGACGCTGGCGCCCGAAGGGGACCTGCCGCTGCGCCTGTGCCTGGCGGCGTCGGCCGTCAGGACCCGCAGGCCGGTCTCGTTCGCCGACATCCAGTCGCCCGAGTTCCGCGACCTCCTCGACCTGCCCCGGGACCCCGAGCTCCGGTCGGTGATCGCGACGCCGCTCCTGTTCGAGTCCGAGGTGCTGGCCGTCCTGGTCATATTCATGGACCGGATACGAATCTTCGACAACGACGAGAAGCGCCTCTGCAGCGCGCTCGCGAGCCTCGGCGCCGTCGCCCTGCAGAACTCGCGCCTGTACTCGCGCGTCTTCATGAGCGAGGAGTCGCTGCGCAAGAACGAGCGGCTGACGACGCTCGGCCTCTTGGCGGCCGAGATCGCCCACGAGATCCGCAACCCGCTCACGGTGCTCAAGCTCCTGAACGGCGGGCTCGGCTTCGACTTCGCTCCGGGCGACCCCAGGCGCACCGACATGCGCGTCATCGGGGAGAAGCTCGACCAGCTCGAGTCGATCGTCAGCCGGGTGCTCAACTTCGCCAAGGCGCCCACGAGCCTGCACGCCCGCCACCAGGTCGCCGAGGTCGTCTTCGACACGCTCGTCCTGGTGCGCCTGAAGCTCGCGCAGGGCGACATCCGGGTGATCTTCGAGCCGCCCGCGCAGGCGATCGTCGTCGAGGGGCACAAGGGCCAGCTGCAGCAGGTGCTCCTGAATCTCCTCATCAACTCGATGCAGGCGATGCCCGCGGGCGGCGCGATCACGATCAGGCTGGCGGCGGAGGGCCGCGAGGCGGGCGGCCAGGCGATCGTCGAGGTGTCGGACACGGGCTCCGGGATACCCGACGCCATCCGGGGGCGGATCTTCGACTCGTTCCTGACCGGCAGGCCGGACGGGACCGGGCTCGGCCTGGCCATCGCCAAGCGGGTGCTCCTGAGCCACCACGGGGACATCGAGCTCGTGGAGTCGAGCCCCGCGGGAACGACGTTCCGGATAATGATACCGCTCGTCCGCGGCTAGGGTGCGCCCGTCACTCCTCGAGCTCGACGTTCCAGTAGGCGATGTCGAGGAAGTCCTTCCAGATCTCGCGGTGCTGGTTGCCAAGCACCATCGAGATGACCGGCCTCCACTTCGGGCGGGAGGGCTTGCGGATCAGGCGCATGCCCGCCTCGTGGGGCAATCGATTGGCCTTGCGCGTGTTGCACCGGATGCAGGAGCAGACGATGTTCTCCCAGGTGGTCTTCCCGCCGTAGTCGCGCGGGATCACGTGGTCTAGGTTCAATTCCTCGCGCGGGTAGACCCGCGAGCAGTACTGGCAGGAGTTCTTGTCGCGCTCGAAGACGTTGTTGCGGGTGAGCTTGATCTCCTTGCACGGCAGCTTGTCGAAGAAGGTCAGGAGAATGACGCGCGGCAGCCGTATCGTCCGGGTCGGGGTGTGGACCGTCTCAAGCTCCACGACTGGCGGGTTGTCTTGGGAGAAGTCGATCCAGTCCATCATGGAGAACATCCTGAAATCGTCCTCCTCCTGGTGGACGACGTGGGCGTGACCCCGGGCCAGGAGCCCGAACGCCCGCCTGGCGCCAATCACGTTGACCGCCTGCCAAAGGCGGTTCAGGACGAGGACGGGCTGTTCAAGGGCTGCCTCCATGCGCGGTTTCGAAATAGTGATCTCCCGCCTCGACTGTCAAGCGGCGGCCCTCGCGGGAACGAGGCATTAAAAATGCGCTAAGCTTGGCACACAAAATGGTTACGAATAGCCCAGCCATGTCTTTCTTGCCCGAATCGATGCACCCCGCATCGTCCCTCGGTCCAGCGGGTTGCCGAAGAGTTCCAGCGGGGTCCGCGCAAGCCATTCTTAATGTCCCTTAAATCTCTTCTCTTCGGCAGGGCGAAGTCCCTGACTGACCGGAACCTTTTCCACAGCATCTCGCTGATCGCCCTGTTCGCGTGGGTCGGTCTGGGCGCCGACGGCCTCTCGTCGTCGTGCTACGGCCCGGAGGAGACGTTCAAGGCGCTCGGCAGCAGCACCCACCTGAGCCTCTTCGTGGCGCTGGCCTGCGTGGTCACGATCATCGCGATCTGCGCGAGCTACTCGCAGATCATCTCGATCTTCCCGACGGGGGGCGGCGGCTACCTGGTCGCCAGCAAGCTCCTCTCCCCGACCACCGGCGTCGTCTCGGGATGCGCGCTCCTGATCGACTACGTCCTGACGGTGACGATCTCGGTGGCCAGCGGCTCCGACGCCCTCTTCAGCCTCTTCCCGGAGTCCGCGCAGCACGTGAAGCTCCTCTTCGCGATCGTGGGCGTGATCGGGCTGACGCTCATCAACCTGCGCGGCGTCAAGGAGTCCGTGCTGATCTGGGTGCCGATCTTCGGCGTCTTCGTGCTCACGCACCTCTTCGTCATCGCCTATGCGATGATCGCGCACGGATCGGGCCTGGCCAGCATTCCCGCGGCCACCTCGCACGAGGTCCACTCCGTGAGCGCGAGCGTCGGGTGGTTCGGCCTCATGGCCCTCCTGCTGAAGAGCTACAGCATGGGCGCGGGCACGTACACGGGCATCGAGGCCGTGAGCAACGGCCTGCCCATCCTGCGCGAGCCCCGGGTGCGCACGGGGCGGCGCACCATGGTCTACATGGGGGTCTCCCTCTCCTTGACGGTCGCGGGGCTGCTCGTCGCCTACCAGCTCTACGACGTCCAGATCAACCCGGACAAGACGCTCAACGCCGTGCTCTTCGAGAAGATGACGGCGGGATGGGGCCACTCGGCCGGCAGCGCCTTCGTCATCGTCACCCTGTTCTCGGAGGCGGCGCTCCTTATCATCGCCGCTCAGACCGGGTTCCTCGACGGGCCCCGCGTGCTCGCGAACATGGCCCTCGACCGGTGGTTTCCCGCGCAGTTCGCCAATCTGAGCGAGCGCCTCGTGACCCGCAACGGGGTGCTGCTGATGGGGCTTTCGGCGTTCATCATGATGTGGGCGACCCGCGGCTCGGTGGACCTCCTGGTGATCTTCTACTCGATCAACGTCTTCATCACCTTCTCGCTCTCCCAGGCCGGGATGGTCCGCCACTGGTGGCAGGAGCGCGCGACCGAGCCCGGCTGGAGGCACAAGCTGGCGATCAACGGATTCGGGCTCGTGCTGACGACCTCGATCCTCATCTCGCTGACGCTCGTCAAGTTCAACGAGGGGGGCTGGGCCACGCTCCTGGTGACCGGGCTCCTGGTCTTCGCCGCCTTCGGGATCAAGCGCCACTACAACGGGGTTCGGATGCAGCTCAACCGCCTCGACAGCATCGTCGAGGCCGCCGAGATGGAGTCAAAGGCCGCGCCCGCGACGGTGCCGTTCGCCGATCCCAAGGCCCGCACGGCGGTGATCCTCGTGAACGGGTTCAACGGGCTCGGCCTGCACACCATCCTCAACGTGCCGCGCATGTTCGGGAACACGTTCCGCAACTTCCTGTTCGTGCAGGTGGGCTCGGTCGACGCCGGCAACTTCAAGGGCGCTGCGGACATCGAGGCGCTGCGCGCGCACACCGAGTCGGAGGCGCAGCGCTACGTCCAGTTCGCCCAGGCCCGGGGCTACGGCTCGAAGGCCTACACGGCGATCGGCTACGACATCACGGGCGAGGTGATGAAGCTCGCGCGCCAGGCCGCCGACGAGTTCCCGAACCAGGTCTTCTTCGCCGGCCAGCTGCTCTTCACCTACGAGACGAACCTCACCCGGTGGCTCCACAACCACACGGTCTTCACGCTCCAGCGCCGGTTCTTCCTTTCGAACATGCCCTTCGTGGTCCTGCCAATAAGGGTCGACGCCTGACGGGACGGGACCGCCCGCCCTACTCGAGGAGGACCTGCCACTGGTTCTCGCGGGCGGCGCGCGCGGCCTTCAGGGCACCGATCGCCACGTACCTCTGGAAATCCTGCCCGGCGAGCCTGACCTTGGGGGACTCGTAGCCGTCATCCGCAAGCCGTTTCTGGAGCACGGTGTCGATGCCGCGGATCTGCGAGCCTCCCCCGGTGACGATGATGTTCTGGAGCAGCGTCACGACGGAATCGGAAGACGCAGAGGAGATCAGCGTGGTGAGCGCGGGGTAGATCCTGTCGATGAGCGTGTTGCACGCGTTACCGATCGCGTCCCCGAGCTCGAGCGTGCGGCTCTTGCCGCCGATCACAACCTTGACGTCGAGGGGCCTGCGGCTCGGCCCCACGTAGGCGTTCGCCTCCTTGATCTCGCGCACCGTGATGCGGGAGAGCCCGTTGTTGGGATAGGTCCGGCCCAGCTCGCCGAAGAGCAGCTCGTCGATCGCGTCGCCCGCGAACGGGATGCTGATCTGGTCGTCGCGGGTCGGAAAATACCCCTGGACGAGGCACAGGTCGCTCGTGCCTCCGCCGATGTCGATGAACAGGGAGTTGACCACGGGATCGACGTAGCCGGACTGCCTGACCCGCGAGTCGTCGCGGTAGCCGAGCGCCGCAAGGAACGGCTCCGGAATGAGCAGGACGCGGGAGAAGATGCCCTGGGCCGAGCGCCTGATCCCCTCGCGCGCCGGCTCACCCGCGTTCGCAGGCACGCCAATCACGGCCCGGATCTCGGCGCGGCCGGACGGGTCGGCGAGCTGCCGGATGTGGAGCATGAAGTCCCGCGCCGCCTCCGGGCGCGCGATGACGCCCTCCGCGAGCGGCGCCACGAGCTCGACGTGCAGCATCTGGCGCAGGGCGTCCTCCCCGTAGAGGATCCTGGCGTTGCCCGTGATGATGCCGTCGACGATGCCGTCCCTCACGTAGCCGACGACCGACGGGATCACCTTGCTGACGGTGATGTCGGTCGACCCGGGCGGCCCAGCAAGGACGCACGACTTGTTGGTCCCAAGGTCGAGCCCGATGAGGAGGGTGCCTGTCTTGGCTGGGCCCGGGCGCGCCGGGAGGGCCGGCGAGGCGGTGGGCGCCTGGGTCGGTGCTGCGGGTTGTCTTTCGAGGGTGGCGGTTGTCATGGGTGGGGGGAATCCAGGGGACTAGGGGGGGCGGTCGTAATGGATCAGCGAGGCGCCAGGCCGTCCTGCGCCAGCATGTCGTCGATGAAATCGGCGATTGTGGGCGTCTCGGCGGGGCCGCCTCGGGCGCGCGCACGGGGCGCCGGCGCCGCGGCAGGGGCGGCCTTCGCCGGAGGAGGAACCGGCAGGCGCCGGGCCAGGATCGGTACGAGCACCTCGGCGAAGGCGACCGCCTCCGCCACGCGCTCCTCCTCCTCGGCCATCAGCTCACCAAGGAGCGAGTCCGCCTCGGGCCCGGATGAGAAAAGCCCCTTCGCCCTCGCGGCGGCCTCGACGAACTCGGTCTCCTGGAGGATACGCGCCTCGGCGGAGAGACCCTCGGAGCGAAGGAAGCAGATGCGCCGATAAAGGCGACCGACCTCGATCCAGGGCGGGGCAAAACGGTGGAGGACTTCTGTCGGCGCGCTCAACGGTGGCAGCCTTGACAGCCGCCGGCGCGATCGGTTCGGGGGTTTCTTTCAGGCCGTCCGCCTGAGCGCCACGTACATCTCCTCGACCTTGGATCTCGCCCAAGGGGTCTTCCTCAGGAACGTCAGGCTCGACTTGATGCTCGGGTCAAAAAGGAAGCACCGGATCGGGACGCGCCGGCCCATCTCCTCCCAGCCGAGGTGGGCCACAAGCTCGGTGAGCAGCTGCTCCAGGGTGACACCGTGCAGGGGGTCGCTGGAACGCGGCTGGGCCATGACCGGATTGTGCGTCGCGCAACCGGTCAGCTCAAGCCTGCCCCCGAAGGCCCAGCCCCCTGAGTCCCCATAAGCGTAACTACTTCATCGCATTAGTTGCTGGCCGCGAACGGCCATTCTATTGGCTCGAAAAACGGCAATCTTATCCCCAATGTTGCGTGTGGATTTTGAAAGGACTTTGCTCATCCAGGTGGCAGAGTCCTTTTTCCTGATGCCGCCGCGGCACAGGGACAGACAGGTTTTCGTCCGCCATCCCAACCCCAACACCCCGTGAAGACCCACAAAAACTACCTCCTCCAGGCCGCGTTCCTAGCCGCCGCCTGCGCCGTATTCAACACACCTGCGCTGGCGACGGACGGCTATTTCGTCCAGGGCTTTGGCGCCGTGAATTCCTCGCTCGGCGGCGCGGCCACCGCGGGCAACGATGAGGACCTGATCGGCAGCATCTACAAGAACCCCGCGAACGCCGTCCTGTTCGCCGATCGTACGGCCTCGGTCGCCTTCGGCGACATCATCCCGAGCGTGCGGATCGACAGCTCCGTCGCCGGGCTCGGCATGAACGGCACCTCGAACTCGACCGTCAACGGCGTGCCCTACGCGTCCCTCATGGCGAGCTGGAAGGGCTCGAGCCCTGACACGGCCTGGTTCGCAGGCGTGGTCAGCGAGGCCGGCCTTAGCTTCCATGCGGCGACCTCCGCCACGAACCCGATCTTCTTCCCGCAGGCCGGCGCCGCGGGCAACCCCTTCGGCGGCCAGTTCGGGGGCTTCGGCGACGTCCGCTCGAGCCTCTACGTCATCCGCCTGCCGCTTGGGTTTGCCGCCTCAAACCCAGGCGGGTGGTCCTGGGGCGTCGAGCTCGCGCCCTCGATCGGAAGGAACCTCTTCACCCCGGCAGCCTTCGCGGCTCCGGCCCTCGGCACCAACGGGGCCCCCGCCTACGCCACGGTCCAGCAGCAGGACATCCAGCTCGGCATGGGCGCCCAGGGCGGCCTTCGCTGGCAGGCCGACAAGGACTTCTCGGTCGGCATCTCGCTTTCCTCCCCCACGTGGTTCCACACGTATTCCTGGGACGTCTCCGTTCCCACGGGCGGCACTCGCACCGTCACCTTCCGGATGGACCGCCCGCTGACGGCCCAGGTCGGGTTTAACTACGCCATCGCGCAGTCCACTCACCTCGTCGCCGACCTCGGCTACATCGCCTACGCCTCGACGCCCGGCTTCGACAACAGCGGCTTCCGCGCCAACGGCTCGATCGCCGGCCTCGGCTGGAACGATTCCTACACGTTCGAGGTCGGCATCCAGCAGGCGGTAAACTCGAATTTCGTCATCCGCGCCGGATACAACTACTGCTCGGATCCCATCCCGGACAACATGACCTTCTACAACGTCGGTTCCCCGCTCCACCTGGCGCATCACCTCTCGATCGGAGGCTCGTTCATCGTGGCGCCGAACATGACGATCGACGTCTCGTACACGCGGGGCCTCTCCCACAGCCAGTCGAGCTCCTGGTACACGCCGTACGGGGCCGTACCGGGGACGAGCCTCACGTCGGAGATTTCCGGCAACGAGTTCGCGGTCGGCACCACGTTCCGGTTCTAAACAGCAGTTCGAACGCGGGGGTGGGCTGGCCGGCCGGCGCTCTCCTTGCCGCCCCTGCCTTCCGGCCTTCGCCGCGGAGGCGGGGGCGTCCGTTCCGCCGCGTCGGCCGCGCGGGCGGTCAGCGGGGCAAAACCGTGAAGTCCCGCAGGCTGCGCACATCGCCCGCGGGCGTCCCCACGAGCACCGCCTCGACCTGGCAGGGCCCCGGTTCCCGGGGCAGCTGCACGGTGGCCTCGACCTCCGCCCGCCCGAGCGCGGGAACCGCCGCGCGCTTCTCCTGCTCCCCAATGGGAACCCCGTCCCTGAGCAGCCGCACCCGGACCGCGCCGCTCCAGTCCTGGTAGAGGTCGTTGACCACGGCGATTCTGAATGCGTGCGCGCTTCCGGCCTCATAGGTTTCCGCCCATGCGTCGACCATGACGCCGACGGGTGCAAACGCGTCCCGCACGTAGCTTAGGAACTCGGGCTCCCACGCGAGCGTCGCGACGTCGAGCCAATGGTCGCTGGTCTGACCGTTGGGCCGCGAATAGCCAAGCGAGGTGAAGTGCATCACCGCGGCGGCCTGCCTGTGGCTGCGCCAGAATTCCGTCTCCGCCGCCAAGGTGCGGGCGTAGAGGTGGCGCCGACCGGCCGTCGTAGACTCCGGGCCGAGGAGGTTCGTGTACAGCTCCCGGGTGAGCGTCGTGGGGGAACCGTCCCGGTTCAGCCACAGCCAGCCGTACTCGTTGATGACCACAGGGGAGTCTCCGGGGTTGCGCAGCTCGTTGCCCTGGGGAATGACCGCCTCCCTGGCGAGATCCGAAAGCCGGTACTTCGGGTTGTTGAAGTGGTAGGGATGGGACTCGAAGGCGTCGCCCGGCACGCGCGGCGTCGCATAGCTGTTGCTCCAGGGTCGCCCCGAGAGGTCCATGCCGCGCACCCGCTGGACGGCGACGGCGGTCTCGGTCGAGGCCGTCTCGTTGCTCGCGTCCCAGATGACCGCGCAGGGGTGGTTCCAACGCTCCCGCATCCATTCCGAGTACTCGACGGCAAGCTCTGCACTCCCGAGCGCCTTCGTCGGCTTCGACCAGCCGGTGCCCCCGTACCAGATCGGGAATTCATCCTCGATCAGGAGGCCCTCCTCGTCGGCGATCCGGTACCATGCCTCGGGCGGGAAGCCGATGCAGTAGCGCAGGCAGTTCCAGTGCATCTCCTTCATCCGCTGGTGGAAGAGGCGCACCCAGTCGGCATTCCATGGCAGGTCCCCGCATGCCGTGTCCTCAAAAAAGCGGTAGAGCGTGACGTTACTTCCGCGCATGAAGTACGGCTTGCCGTTCAGGACCGCGGTCCGGGTCGCGGGGTCGAACCGGAAGGTCCTCATGCCAAACTCCGTCTCCATCCGGTCGGCGCCGCTGTCGGCCTCGATCCGGTAGAGGAACGGATCCTCCGGCGACCAGAGGTGGCAGCCGGCAATCGCAATCCGCACGTCCGCCCGGCCCTCCCCGCCACCCGGCAGAGCCACGGGATCGCTGGTCGCCGCGCCGACCACCTTGCCCGACCGCGCCTCGCGCACGGTGAAACGCAGCGTGATCACCGCGTCGCCGCCCGCGTTCCGGACCTGCGCCTCGACGCGAGCGGAGCCGCTCCCGATGTCCGGTGCCACCTGCAGGTTCACGAGGTTAGGCGTGCCGGAGAGGATCAGCTCGACCGAGTCGAAGATGCCCGGGATGTAGCGCGTCTTTTCGAAGTCGAACCCGTCGGGGACGTCCGGAGGCAGCGCGTCGCGGTCCGCGCCCACCCGGACAAGGATCTCATTTGGGCCCGTCCTCAGGGCACCCCGGACGTCGAAATAGCCCGGGGTGAAGCACGGCAGGTGGTCGCCGACGGTCTGCCCGTTCAGTATCACCCGCACCCCGAACATGGCCTTGCCGATCTTCAGGATCGCGACCGCGGGCAGCGGCCCGTCGCAGAGAAACGTGCGCCGGTACCAGAAGGCGTCGCGCCGGGGGTCCTTGCGCGGGTTCCCCTTGCCCTCCCCGTTCTCAAGGCCTGGCTCCGCGAAGGCCGGCCGCGCAAGGCAGACAAGTCCCGGCACGGGAACCGTGCGGCCGAAATCCGCCGGGACCTGATCCAGGCGGCCCTCGGCTATCGTCCAGGCGCCGTCCAGGGAAATCACGCGGCGGCCGCCCTCGGCGGCGGCCGCGCGGGCAGCAAGGAGGAGCGCGCACGCGGCAATGAGTGTGCAGGCCCTCGAAAATGTCGGTAACGTGGCTTTCATGCGAGTGAGGGGGCGATGGGCGCCGCGCTCATGAAGCGGCCCTCCTGAGGGTCGGGATCTCCCCCTCGTCATGGATCGTCGGAGCCGGCGGCTGCGTCCTTAGCTGGGCGACGACTGAGGCGATCGGGTTCACGTGGACAGGACGGATCGGGCCGGCCGGCCGGCCCCCCGGGGAACTACCTGAATCGCGTTGGTTCGTTCGGCCATTACAGCGACGGTGATGAGGACGAGACGGTAAGCCTGGGCAGCCTGCCCGAACGAGCCCAAAGCACGGTCCCCGCCGCACGTGCGGGCGGATGCGGCACCGCCGCGTGGATCAGATGTAGCCCTCGTCCCGGTTCCAGATGTCGCCGTCCAGCCGGCTCGAGTGATAGCTGCAGTTTGGGAACGCCTTCTCGAGGTACTCGCAAAGCTGCTCCGGAGGCTCTCCCAGGCTGAGGCCCACGCGGCTGGCGATCGACCAAAGGGTCTCCATCTCCCGGTTGCCGGCCACCGCCCAGGCCTCCTCCGGCGAATAGAGCATGCCGCGTCCCTGGGCGACAAGGACCTCCCGCTTGGCTTCTATGATGGCTTGGACGGAGAGCACGAGGATGACGGATTGGACATACCACCCTTAATCATCGGCTTTGAACGGCCGTGCCTTGAGCCCTCAGTCGGCCGCCGTTTGCGCATCCGCAAGCCCTTCGGCCGCAAGGGCAAGGAGGGCGACACCCCCCCAAGGCGGGTACCCCGAGGGCTTCGGCGCCCCGGGAAGGGGTGGCTGGCCCGGAAATCCGACGGAGCAAAAGGCGCGGCCCAAGGCGTAACCCCTCCCGGACCGGGGGGCGCAAGGCGGAGCTTCACACATGCAACAAAATGGTTGCCTTTCACAAGACCCCGCCTGATCATGCAACTCAAAGGTTGCATTATGAAGACTGACCACATAGAAAAATGCCTGACCCTCAAGGCGCCCGTCTCGCGGGTGTGGCGCGCGCTCACGGACCACGTGGAGTTCGGCCAATGGTTCCACGCGAAACTCGACGGCCCCTTCGTCCCCGGCAGGGTGATCCGGGCGCGGATCACCTACCCGGGATTCGAGCACTACAAATGGGAGGCCATCGTGCAGAAGATGGAGCCTGAACGGCTGTTCTCGTTTACCTGGCATCCCTACGCGATCGACAGCGGCGTCGATTATTCCAAGGAGACCCCCACCCTTGTGGAGTTTCACCTGGAGAAGGCCGCGGGCGGCACGCTGCTTTCCCTCAGGGAGTCCGGGTTCGAAAAGATTCCCGCGGGAAGGCGGCCCGAGGCCTTCCGGATGAACAGCCGCGGCTGGCGGGAGCAGTTGAGGAACATTAAGCACTATGTCACTGAGGCAACCTGACGCGCACCCGGGACGCGCCGGTGTCTTCGCCGCGCTCGGCGACGAGACGCGCCTGCGGCTGGTGGGCAGACTCTGCCAGGGCGAGCCCCTCTCAATCTCCGACCTGTCAAGGGGCTCGCGACTGACGCGGCAGGCCGTCACCAAGCACCTCAGGGTCCTTGAGAAGGTCCGGCTCGTGCGCGCGGCTCGCCGCGGGCGGAAGATGCTGTTCAGGTTCACACCCCGGCCGATCGAGGATGCCATGGGGTACCTTGAGCACGTGTCTCGCCAGTGGGACCGGACATTGGCGCGCCTGAAATCGTTGGTTGAATCGGTCGAGTCAAGCGACGCGCCGGAGCCGAGGTGACGCGCCGGGATCCCCGCATCCGGCCGGTGCGAAGCTTTCCCGTTTCCTGCGGACTGCAGCACGAAACGCCTGCGGGCCTCGTCCCAAAAAAGGGAATCCATCATCCCATTTCCGACGCAGCTCCATCTCACGAAATGCCTGTCAGTTTCGTAAGCCACAGCGCAAAAGGACGATAGATAATGCCACATCCCTTGGAACGCGGAATGCTATTTCTGTTCTCAGGCCGTCGTCCCAGGCGCCCGATCCGCCCGTTGAAGCCTGCAACACCCCATTGCCTCGTCCCCCATTTCCACCGTTTCCCGGTTGACGGTTCCGCCCACGTGCGGTGGCCCCATCCGCGCCAACCCTGAACAAGCAAGTCCCCATGGATCCCATCATCCCCAGCGGCAACCCCCTCGCGGCACATGCAGACATCTCCGGTCCCGAGTCTCACGACGTGAACCTGTCGGGTGCCGTGTTTGACAACGTCAACCTCAGCCATGCGCGCCTCCACAACGTCAACCTGAGCGAAGCAACCGTCTCGGCGGCGAACCTAGGCGGCGCCGTGTTCAGGCACATCGGCCCCCCGCTCGACAAGGACGGCGGCCAGCAGCGCCAGAAGCCGGTCACCTTCGAGGAGGCGACGCTCTGCGGCAGCACGTTCAGGAGGGTGGACCTGTCGGACGTGCGGATCATCGACTGCAACATCCAGGGCCTGTCGATCGACGGCATCCCCATCGCGAAGTTCCTGAAGGTCTATCGGCTCAGGATGCAGTAGCTCGGCACCCGCCCTTCCGCCCATGCTCTCCGACATCAGATTCGCCCTGCGCCAACTCGCGAGGTCCCCCGGATTCACGGGTGTCGCGCTTCTCACGCTCGCTCTCGGGATCGGCCTGAACACGGCGATGTTCAACATCGTGAATTCGGTCGTCCTGCAGCCGCTCAGGTTTCCGGACAGCCAGAACCTCTTCCGGCTGATCCGCACCTCGGACCAGCTGCAGGCCCAGGGGAACCGGCCGGGTGATTTTGTCGAGATCGCGCGCCAGAGCTCGGACTTCGCCCGCGTCGTCTGCTGCCGGCCATGGAGCTTCACCCTTGCCGAGCCGGGCCGCTCTGCCGAGGTGCTTGGGTCGCTCCGGGCGTCGGCCGGCTATTTCAGCGTCCTCGGCGCGGGTATGGCGCTCGGCCGCGAGTTCACCCCAGAGGAGGACATGCCCGGCCGCGACCAGGTGGTCATCCTTAGCCGCGCCTTCTGGCTGGCGCATTTCGGGGGCGACCCGGGCGTCATCGGACGCACCCTGAGGCTCGACGGGCAGTCAAACCAGATCATCGGGGTGGCGCCCGCGATTGCCGACGATCCCAGGACCCTCAATTCGCCCGAGATCTACCGGCCGCTCGCGCTCACCGCGGACGAGATCGCGAGCCTTGAGGACCACGCGTACGACATGATCGGGCGCTTCCTTCCCGGCGTCACCGCTGCGCACGCCGAGACGCGTCTCGACGCGATCGCCGCGGGCCTGGCCAAGAGCGAGCCGAAGGAGTACGCGGGTCGGAGCCTGCGCGCGGTGTCGCTCAAGCCCGTGCTGCTGGGCGCCAGCCGGCAGATCATCTTCATGCTCATCGGCCTATCCGGCTTCGTCCTGCTCATCGCGTGCGCGAACCTGGCCAACCTGCTTCTGACGCGCGCGATAGCCCAGGCCAGGGAATTCGCCATCCGCGGAGCCCTGGGAGCCTCAAACATGCAGCTGATCCGGCCGCTCATCGCGGAATGCAGCATCCTGGCCTGCGCCGGCGGCGCGCTCGGCGTCCTGGTCTCCGCGTGGACGGACGACTGGCTCGCCCGCGAGCTCAGCTCCAGCGGCACGACGCTCGAATTCGTGCTGGACTGGAGGCTCCTGCTATTCGCATGCGGCGCTTCGCTCGCCACGAGCCTCTTCTTCGGAGTCGCGCCGGCCTGGGTGACGTCGCGCGTGCGCGTCAGTGACACCCTGAAGAGCGGTGCCCGTGGGTCGACCGGGGATCCCTCGCAGAATCGGTTCCGACAGGTGCTGGTGGCATGCCAGTTTGCCCTGGCCCTCATCCTCATCTCGGGCGCCCTCTTCTTCGCGCGGGGCCTCAACAAGCTCCTCCACCGCGAATCCGGCTGGAAGCCGGCGACGGTGCTGCGGGGCGTCCTTGCGATGCCGTCGGGCCGTTATCCGGACAACAGGCGGATGATGCTCTTCTATGACCGCGTGCAGGAGCGCGTCGCTGCCCTGCCCGGCGTGGCGGCGGTGGCCATAAGCCACGAGGTGCCCGCCTTCGGCTTTCCGTCGGGCCGCGCGTTCGTCGTGCAGGGCCAGCCGCCGCCGGCCCAGGGCAGCGAGCCCGGCGCCCCGATCAACGGCGTGACCCCGGGCTATTTCAACGCGATCGGCACGCGCCTCCTGGGCGGTCGCGACTTCAACGCTTCCGACAGGAGCGACTCGCCCCGCGTCATGATCATCAATGAAGCCATGGCGCGCACGCTGTTCCCGGGGACGAGCGCAATCGGCCACCGCATGGCCTTCTTCGACGAGAAGCAGCCCGAATGGATGGAGGTTGTCGGAGTCTCAGAGGACGTGCAGTTCCTGAACCTTGGCAGCGGGCCAACGTTCCAGGTCTACGTCCCCATGTCCCAGGCGACATGGAGTTATGTCACGCTGGTCGTCCGGTCGGACGCTCCCCTTTCGACCCTTACCGAACCGATTCGGCGTGCCGTGGGCGAACTGGACCCTGACATGGCGGTCAAGGAGCTGATGCCCGTGCGCGAGTACATCCACCAGAACCTGCAGAACATTGAGGCCATCAACCATCTGCTGGTCGGGTTTGCGTTGCTCGGGCTGTTCCTGGCGGCCGTCGGCATCTACGGGGTGATCGCGCGCATCGTCGCGCTGCGCACCAACGAGATCGGCATACGGATAGCCCTCGGAGCGCAGGTCAGGCAGGTCGCCCTCCTCATCCTTGGGGCCGGGATGCGGATGGTCGCCGCCGGCGCGGCGCTCGGCCTGCTCGGGGCCGTGGGCCTCGTTCGCTTCCTTGAAAGCGCGACGCCAGGACTCACCGCCAGCGACGCCGGGGCCGTGATCGGCGCAACCGCCGTGCTGATCGCCGTCGCCCTGGTTGCGTGCTGGCTGCCGGCCCGCCGCGCGGCCAGGGTCGATCCGATTGTCGCCCTTCGCTCGGAGTAGCGGGGGGCGGAGCGCCGCCACGCTCCGCAGGGATGAAATTGCGCCAAACATCCCCTTGTGCGGGCGCAGATCCGGGACAACACTGCCGGCATGCATACGCTGCGACGCGGGCTGGCTCTCCTTTCGGTCGTTCTTGCGTGGTCGGCGCCTGTCCACGGCGCCCAGACCCTGCCACCGAGCGTCGCCGAGCGGATCGACGCGATCTTCGCGCCCTTTGACCGCGACGGTTCGCCAGGCTATGCGCTCGGAGTGGTCAGGGACGGCCAGCTTGTCTTCGCCAAGGGGTACGGGCGCGCGAATCTCGACTACAACCTGCCGATAACGCCGCAGACCTCGTTTCACCTCGCCTCGCTGTCGAAGCAGTTCACGGCGGCGGCGGTCGCGCTCCTCATCCTTGACGGAAAACTGACGCTGGAGACCCCCGTCGCCACCTATTTCCCGGAGATCGCCCGCTTCCACTCGGACATGCGCATCAAGCATCTCCTCTACTTCACGAGCGGGCTCCCGGAATACACCACCCTTCCCCGCACGAGCGGCGCCCCGTGGTTTTCCTTCTACTACTTCACGACGGACGAGGCCATCGCCGCCACACTCAACGCCCCGGCCCTGGAATTCGCGCCCGGGACCAGGTGGGAGTACTCGAACGTGAACTACATGATCCTGACAAAGATCGTGGAGCAGGCCAGCGGCATCCCCTTTGCCGTGTTCCTGCAACGGCGCATCTTCACGCCGCTCGGGATGTCGGGAAGTGTTCTCGACGATGACACGACCCTCGTGATCCCAGGACGGGCGACGGGCTACGCGGACCGGGCCGACGGGGAGATACGCAGGAAGCTGGAAAGCGTGGGCATTCACATCCGGGAGGGCGCGGGCTACGCCCAGCTGATCCGGGTTTCGCCGCACTTCGGCGGAAGCGGCGTCTTCAGCACCCTCGATGACCTCGCCCGGTGGAACGCGAGCTTCGAAAGCAACAGGCTGGCGGGGCCGGCGTTCACAACGCAGATGCTTCAGCGGATGCGCTTCGCCCACGACAAGGACAACGACGCGTTCGGCCAGGTGTTCGGGACCTTCGCCGGGCGCGAGATGATCTGGTTCTCGGGAGGCGATCTCGACGCCTCGGCGTTCATGGCGCGGATTCCAAGCGAGCACCTGGCCGTCATCTGCCTGTCGAACATGCCGAACGGGAACAGCGAGGAGAAGGCAAGGCGCGTGCTCGACGTCCTGCTCGCTCCCGCGCCCCATTGACTTCGCCGGTTCCGTCCCGGCGCATGAAGCGCCACGCATGCCAAGGCCCGGTTCACGGGGCGCGCCGCTTCAAACCGGACATGCGCCCGCCTCCTTCCGCTGCGTTCCCTAGAGCCCGCCGGTGCCGAGCGCCTAACGCAGGCAATCCCTGCGACGGCGAAGCGTCGCGCAAAATGGGCTGCCCAACGCGTGAAAACGCCTGTATCGTCGCCACGTGCGCCCACCGGTCATGAAAGCGATCGTCCGTGCGGAGTACGGCCCCCCTGAGGTGCTCAGGCTCTCGGAGATTGAGAGGCCGACACCCGGGCCCGACGAGGTCCTTGTAAGGGTCTGCGCCGCGTCCGTGAACCCGATCGACTGGCACTTAATGCGGGGAATCCCCTACGCCGTGCGCCTGCAATCCGGGTTGCGCCGGCCAAGGGACAGGCGCCTCGGCTACGACGTGGCGGGACGGGTCGAGGCGGCCGGCCGGAACGTGACGCGGTTCAAGGCGGGCGACGAGGTCTTCGGCTCGTGCAAGGGGGCCTTCGCCGAGTTTGCGTGCACGCCCGAAAACGCGCTCGCCTCCAAGCCGCCGAACGTGACGTTCGAAGAGGCTGCGGCCGTCCCAGTCGCGGCCCTGAGCGCCCTCCAGGCCCTTCGCGACAAGGGCGGAATTCGGCCCGGGCAAAAGGTCCTGATCAACGGCGCGTCGGGCGGCGTGGGCACGTTCGCGGTGCAGCTGGCGAAGGGGTTCGGCGCGGAGGTGACCGGCGTGTGCAGTTCGCGCAATGTGGACATGGTCCGGGCGATCGGGGCCGACCACGCTGTGGACTACACGCAAGAGGACTTCACGAGGGCCGGGCTGCGGTATGACCTCATCCTCGACACCGTGGGGAACCATTCCCTGTCGGATCGCAGGCGCGCGCTGACCCAGGAAGGTGCCCTCGTCATGGTGGGAGGGTCCGAAACCGGGCGTTGGCTGGGTCCCTTGGTGGGAATGCTGAAGGCGGCCGCGCTGTCGCCATTCGTGAGCCAGAGGCTGCTCCCGTTCATGGCGCGCCTTAACAGGGACGACCTGGTCGCGCTCCAGGAACTCGTCGGGGCCGGCAGGATCGTGCCGGTCATCGACCGCACCTACCCGTTGGGGGACGTCCCCCAGGCCATCCGCCATCTCGAGGGCGGCCACGCCCGCGGAAAGATCGTGATCACGATGGCCGGACCCGGCGGGGGCTGACGGAGCCGCCAGCGCCCGGATTCTTGGGGCCCCGAGCCCCGGGGGGCGCGCGCTGAGCCTCGCGCATGGACTTCCGTGCTTGACGGCGGGGCCGCACAGGAAGCTGCATGGGTCTCCTTGCACATCCCTGCCCGGGGGATGTCCCCACCCGCTCCGGGCGCCTCCACCCCAGACCATGAACCGACGCAACTTTCTCAAACTGTCCCTGGCGGCCGCGCCCCTGGCCCTGACGGCCCATGCGGCCGAGCTCGCCTCGGCCCAGGGTCAGCGCTCCGACAAGGGCTTCCGGGTTGGCGCAAACGAGGACCGGCACGGGGAGGAACTCCTCATCATGGGCGGGCGCTTCGACCTCAAGGTGTCGGCGAGGGACACCGGCGACGGATTCTGCCTCTATGACACCATCAGGCAGTCAAAGGGGGGGCCCGCCCTTCACCTGCATCACTTCCAGGACGAGTGGTTCTACGTGATCCGGGGGGAATTCATCGTCCAGGTGGGCGACGAGACCGTGCGCCTGCGCCCCGGGGACTCGGCCTTCGCTCCGCGGAAGGCCCCCCATGCCTTCGCCAAGGTGAGCGAGGAGGAGGGTCAGATGCTGGTCCTGTTCCAACCAGCCGGCAGCATGGAGGACTTCTTCCAGCAGATGGCCAAGCTGGGCCCTGGCATCCCCAAGAACCAGGAGACAGTCCTAAAGGAGTTCTGGGAGCGGTACGGCATGGAGATTGTGGGACCTCCGCTCAAGTTCTAGCCGTTGTCGGAAACCGCAACCTGAGCGGATGGCGCGGTGCCAAGTCTAAGGAAGCGCCGCGCCCATTGTGACTGGATTCGGGGACGGCCCTTTGCAAGAACCTTGCGCATCAAACGCGAAACCCTCAGATCGCATCCCAATATCCGAAAAGAAACATGAAATCTCAGCCTCGATATATTGAAACGGGGGCTTCTTCAGCAGCCTGTTAAGGATGGTTTGCACGTATCTGTGCAAGAATCCGGCGCGCCATCTCGTTGTCGGGCATGATCTTCAGGAAAGCCTCGAGCTGCTCTTCCGCCTCGTCTGCCCCGCCCGGCGTGCGGAGCAGCGCCAAGGCGATGTTGTAGTGGACCTTGACAAGGCCCGGCTTGAGCCGGAGCGCCTCCTTGTACTGCGCCACCGCCTCCCCCATCCGGCCCTTTGCGTACAGGGCGGTGCCCAGATTGCTGTGCGCCTCGGCATAGCTCGGCCTCAGGCGCAGAGCCTCCACAAATTGGGCGATCGCCTCATTCGTCCGATCGGGGATCCGCAGCAGGGCGTCCCCGAGATTATTGCGCCCTTCCGGGAAATCCGGGCTGAGCCGCACGACCTCCTGAAACTGAGCGATCGCGTCATTAAGCCGGCCCGGCGTGTTCAACCAGGCGACGCCGAGCTCGTTGTGCGCCTCCGCGTAATCCGGCTGCAGGCGTAAAGCTTCCTGAAAGTGTGCGGTCGCCTCGTCCAGCCGCCCAGGCATCTTCAGCAGAACCGTTCCCAAGTTGTCGTGCGCTGCGGCATAGTCCTTCTTGATGCGGAGAGCCGCACTGTATTGGGCGATAGCCTCGTCCAGGTTCCCGCGACGCTGGTACCAGACTCCAAGGTTATTGTATGCCATCCAGCAATCCGGATTTCGTTCGATGGTTGCCTTATACAACGTGGGCTGGTCCGCGTAGGTTCGGCTCTGCGCATTGCTCAGGATGGCGAACGTCGCGACGAGCGCAGCGATGAGCCCCCAGCCGGCGGCACGGACTGCAGGGATTGCCCGGTCGAGGAGCAAGGCGGCGCCAGCCGAGGCCGCCGTGATGATCCCGATGCAGGCCAGATACTGGAAATGGTCGGCCACGTAGGAATAGATGAAGGGAAAGACGTTGAAGAACCCGAGGGCGGGGAAGAGTGACCCGACAAAGAAGAGCCACGCGGCGAGCGGGCCCCGCGAGCGCCGGTGCAGGAGCCATAGGACCGCGGTCGCCAGCGCGGCCGCCGTCAGGTACCCCGTCCATCCTGTCGCCGCGGACTTCACGTCCCAGCGCGGATAGATGAAGGAGAGCTGGAACGGCCAGAGGAGCTTGCCGAGATAGAACCAGATCACGCGGCCGGCCAGCAGGCAGCGCTGGATCAGGGTCAGGTCGAAGCCGGCCCCCTCCGCCCCGACAATCTTGCGCTCCACCAAGGCGGAAAAGACTCCACTCGCAATCGAGAGTACGAACCAGGGGATCAGGGGCGCCGTGTCGCGCCGCCAGGAGAGACGTCCGCGCTTCCACCAAAACACGACAAGCAGCGCGGCCGGCAGCGTCGCGGTAACGGTCTTGGCCATAAGAGCCGCAGTGAACAACAGGAAGGCCAGAAGGTAGGCCCGGCCCGCGCGGGGCCGTCCCCGGTTCCCGTCAAAACGCAGGTACGCCAGCGCGGCCAGCAGGTAAAGCACCAGCGACAGCGTGTTCTTCTGCTCCGAGATCCAGGCGACTGACTCGACGCAGACCGGGTGGACCGTGAAGATCAGCCCGGCCAACCACGCGCCCGGAACCCTTAGCCGCCGAAGGGCCAGGACGAGCAGGACCGCGGCGGTTGCGTGCAGCAGCACATTGGTGAGATGGTAGCCCAGCGTCGCGTCTCCCCAGAGCCTGTGCTCGACCCAGAACGCACTGTGGAGCAGCGGATAGTACTGCTGCGTGGCGTGAAGGTTGAACCAGATCTCCCGCAGCCCGGACACCGACTGCAGCTCGGGTCTGGTGATGTGGGAGTCGTCGTCCCACACCTGCTGACCGTGAAGGGCCGGCCAGTAGCAGGCGAACGCCAGGCCTAGGGTCAGCGCCGATATCCACCAATAGCCGGCGTGGGAGGTTCGAGACGCGCTTAGGCCCTGCATTCCCGGTATTTTACCGGTGAGGCCAACCTCGAATCAATCCTGGCGTGATCCAGGGATTCGAGCTGTCCGAACCAGTGCTTTACGCCCAAGTCAATTGGAGCTGATAGGAACCATCATTGCCAAGGCTTTGTCACCGGACTGCGCGGGCAAGGGATCGCACCGCATCCTGCTCTCCGCAACGGGGAGCGCGTTCGCAGAGTAAGGTGCGGCAAGGGTTACGTTGTGAGCCAAATGGTCCGCAAACGAATTGAGGAGATCCTGGTATGAGCAAAGACCATAGGAGGATTCCGAAACAATCTGCCAGAATCACCAAGTTCCAATGGGCTCAGCCCTTTTTCACCTTCCACGCGGCGTCTAGAAGTTCCACCGAATAGGGCGCAGGGACCACTCCCTCTGAAGCGTAGACGTAAAGGGCGCCCCTGAAGATTTTGTTGGCGACGCTTATCAGGTAACTGAATGCCACCAGTGCCAAGACCCACAGGGCGACAACCGTCAAAATGAGCACGGGATGGTGCAACAACGCGAGCATCAGCCCCACCGCGACAAGTAAGGCAAGAGAACCAAGCAGTATGATCCAGCTTCCGATCGTGATGCCGACATATCCGATCAACGACTCCCCCCAGGTCTTCTTCAGCGTGGCGGCGGACGTACGAAGAAGGGCGAAGGGGTTGGCACATTCCTCCCTGACAATGACCGGGATGACAAAGACTGACGCCACACTCCAGGCCATGCCGACAAATCTCATGACCCAACGGCCAACCCAGCCGAAGCGTTTTTCAAGCGCCATGATGATCAGGCCAACCGCTCCAGCGAACAGACTCCAAATGAGGATCGCCCGAAGACGGCTATTGGCGAAACGCAGGCCTTCCCCAATCGACACTTCATCACCCGCCAACGCCTTGATGATCTCGTGGTAGGATGCGACGTTGAAGAACGTCGCGCAGAACATAGAGGCCAGGTAAAGGACTACCAGATAGATTTCCGCGGTTGTTGTGGGAATCGCGTGCCTGGTCGAACCGCCCGATGGCGCCAGTTCGAACAACCTATGCGCAACCCCCTTCCAGTGCTCTAACTGGCCCCAAGTATGTCCAGTCGGCAACAGTGCAATGGGCGAAAGAAAGCAGAGTATGACCACGATGGTGGATGCGAATGCCATGGCCGGGAAGAGCAGCAACTTCGGCTGCCGGCCGATGATCTGAATGGAGCTAACGAACAGAAGCCAACTCCGAGAGAATTTGCCGCTTAGATCAGACATGGGATTTCCTTTGGGTTAGATTCTGGATGAGATCGTCGATGGAAAGGCCGTGGCTTTGAGCCTCGGCCATATATCGCGAACTAAGCTGCTCCGCCTTGGCTTTGCGGTCTCTGTCAGAAAGCTTGGGGGGCTCGGCCGAAGGCGCCACGAAGCAGCCGCTACCGCGCTGCGTCGTGATGAGACCAGCGAGTTCCAACTCGCGATACGCCTTCGCCACCGTGTTTGGGTTGACGTTGAGCTGCTGGTGGAGTGCACGAACGGTCGGCAACTGGTCCTCCGGGCGCAACCGACCGTCTGCAATCGCTGCCTGAACTTGATGGATGATCTGCTTATAGACGGGGACGCCGGAGTGGAATTCGACTGTCCAAGGGGCATTGGCCACAATCATAATGTACTAGTACAATAGTACACTTTTATCGGAGTCAACGCCTTTTCTGCACAATTGTTGGTTACATCGGCCTCATGTCATAGTGGCATCACACTAGGGAGAGGCCCATAACCTCGGCACATGGGAAGCTGCACAAATCATCCAGTGATACGGGGCCTCTACTGGCGTGTCCCGTTCTCGGGAATGCTTCGTCGCACTTTCGACTCCAATTCTGATTGTGAAAGACATACATATTCCATAAACAATTACTATTCAGAGTTATGCAATCAGTTTCCAGGTTTGGAACACCTGATGCTAGGGAAGATGTACCAACTCAGCTGCCGTGCGACCGATCGCTGCAAACTCCCTCCTCTTTGCCATTTCTGCACGCTGCTCGCGCCTCGCCGGAAGTGGTCCAGACTAGGAACGGCTCCGTCACAGCCGGCATCGTGAAAACGTCAGCGGCTGGCGGCAGAGGCAGTACCGAAACTTGGATGTCCTTCCACCCTGGACCCTTGCTGGCGGCGATTACCTTTCCCACAGCGTAGCGGCGAAGTGCCTCTGCGGACGTTGTGTCGGGTAGAGGCATGCTTTCGGGGGCATTCTTAAGGCCCGACACGCAAATTTGAGCAATTCCCCAACAGGTCGAGCAAGGCCGCGGGCGACACGTGTAGAGTATCGTGCTATGCTGAATACGCAATAAACCAGTGGAGATCCACAAAATGAACCAACGCACGCTAGGAAACAGCAATCTAAAGGTCTCGGCCATCGGGCTGGGCTGCATGGGCATGAGCTCGGGCTATGGTCCGGCTGGAGAAAAACAGGCGATGATCTCCGTGATCCGGGGCGCCGTCGAAAGAGGCGTGACCTTTTTCGATACAGCGGAAATATACGGCCCATTCAAGAACGAGGAACTCGTCGGCGAGGCCCTCGCTCCGTTCCGGAGGGACGTAAAGATCGCCACGAAGTTTGGTTTCAGGATCGGGCCAAACGGCGAGCGAATGGAGGGCCTGGACAGCCGGCCCGCACATATCAAGGAGGTTGCGGAGGCCTCGCTCAAGCGCCTGCGGACCGATGTCATCGATCTTTTCTATCAGCACCGGGTAGATCCAGATGTCCCAATCGAGGACACGGCCGGGGCGGTGAAGGAGTTGATCGAAGCCGGCAAGGTGAGGCACTTCGGCCTGTCCGAGGCGGGAGCGAAGACAATCCGGCGCGCGCACGCCGTCCAACCCGTCACCGCGTTGCAGAGCGAATACTCCCTGTTTTGGAGGGAGCCGGAGACAGAGATCATTCCCACACTTGAGGAGCTTGGGATCGGCTTTGTACCCTTCAGCCCACTCGGCAAGGGATTCCTGACGGGGAAAATCGACGAAAACACCAAGTTCGATCCCACGGACTTCCGGAACATCGTCCCCCGCTTTACACCGGAGGCCCGTAAGAGCAATCAGGCCGTGGTTGATCTGCTGAACTCAATCGCCACGCGTCTGAAGGCTACCCCGGCCCAGGTGGCGCTCGCCTGGCTGCTGGCGCAAAAGCCGTGGATCGTTCCGATCCCTGGCACTACCAAGCTGCCCCGCCTGATCGAAAACCTCGGAGCTACCTCTGTCGAGCTGACCCCGGGCGACCTCCGTGAAATCAAGACGGCTAGCGATAAGATCACACTTCAAGGAGCGCGCTACCCTGAGAATCTGCAAAAACTCGTCGGCCGCTGAACGACACTCTGGCATGAAAACCGCCTCGCTATGAAAGAGATCAGCCTCACAGATAACGCTGTAAGGAACCACGAGGAGCTATTCCCGAATCACGAATCCAAACTGCAAATGACGGATCCGGAATTCATCGAGCTCTTCGACAATTGGGCCTTCGACGAGGTCATCCGCCAGAGCAAATTGGATGTTAGGACCCGAGTGCTGATGATCCTGGGATCGACGATCGCAGCGCAGGCGCTGGGCGAATTCAAGGTCATGGTGGGCGCGGCGCTCAACGTCGGTCTGACACCTGTGGAGATCAAGGAGACTCTCTATCAATCCGTTCCGTATGTTGGCATGGCAAAGGTCTTCGATTTTCTGCATGCGACCAATGAAGTACTGAAAAATCGCGGGATAAGCCTGCCCCTGCCAGGCCAGACCACCACCACGCCCGAAACCCGTTTCAACAATGGGGTAGCCGTGCAGAAGGCGATCTTTGGCGATGTGATCGAGAGGATGCGCCAGCAGTCACCAACGGACGAATGGCATATTCAGGATTTCTTGTCGGCAAATTGCTTCGGCGACTACTACACCCGCAATGGATTGGATGCCAGAACGAGGGAGTTGCTGACGTTTGTCTTTCTGATCTCGATCGGTGGATGCGAGCCGCAGGTGAAAGCTCATGTGACAGGCAATCTGAGGATCGGCAACGACCGCGAACGCCTAATCGACGTTGTCACCCAACTGCTGCCATACATCGGATATCCCCGCTCGCTCAACGCGCTTCGGATAATCGACGAGGTTGTTCCATTCGTGAACACGGCACTGGGCCAATGAGCTGTTTAGCAGCCTTCTCGAAACAATCCCATCCCTTGAATTCTCCTTTCAGGGCGCTAAATCCGCTTCGTCCTGCCTAACTGCCATCTCGCCAATATGGGCGCGCGGCCGTTCGAATCCGGATTGGTGGAGCCCCTGTTGGTTTAGCACGAGCGAAAGGGTGCTAAACCTGAAGCCTGCGGTCGCATCTAATCGCGGTGTATTCTGTTATACCCGCGCCACTTCTGTTGCTAAACTTACGCTTTTTCGAGCAGCCCTATTGGATTCCGCTCTAAGTCTGAGACCCCAGCCAGTCATGTTCTTGGGTATTCGGGCAGCCCGAAAAATACTCCCTTGACCTAGGGAGCGTGAACATGCATTTAACCACCTGGTTAAATAAAGTAACCGACAGCGAACCATGTCCGCCGACTACTTGAGCCTCACGTTTTCCGCCCTGGCCGACCCCACGAGGCGCGCGATACTCGCCCGCCTCGTGCAGGGCGAAGCTTCGGTTAACGCTCTCGCACAGCCGTTCAAGATAAGCCTGCCGGGAATCTCAAAGCACTTGAAGGTCCTCGAGAAGGCGGGGTTGGTCAGTCGCAGTCGCGAGGCGCAGTGGAGGCCCTGCAGGCTGCAGGCCGCGCCGTTGAAGAAGGTTGCGGCGTGGACGGAGAGCTACCGTGAGCACTGGGAACAGAGTCTTGACAGGCTGGATGATTACCTGTCCCAAGTCCAATCGAAGGGAAGAACACAGAAAAACCATGGAAAAGAAAAATGACACCCCCGCGTCGGAGTTTACGATAACCCGCATCTTCGACGCCCCGAGGCAGCTCGTCTGGGACGCCTGGACACAGGCGCATCGCCTCGCCGAGTGGTGGGGCCCAAAGGGCTTAACGATGAAAGTCGCCAAGCTGGATCTGCGGCCCGGCGGAACATTCCACTATTCCATGGCGACACCTGACGGGCATGAAATGTGGGGAAAGTTCATCTACCACGAGATAACGCCGCCGGAGCGGCTAGTCCTCGTCAACTCGTTCTCGGACGCGGCGGGAAACACCGTGCGCGCCCCGTTCTCACAGGAGTGGCCCCTCGAGGTCCGCAATGTTGTGACGCTCACCGAGAGCGGCGGAAAGACGACCCTCATCCTCAAGGGAGCTCCGATCAACGCCACGGAGGCCGAACGCCGGAAGTTCGATTCGTTTCACGAGTCAATGAACCAGGGCTTCGGAGGGACCCTCGACCAGCTCGCAGCATACCTCGCCAGGCAATAACTCCAGGAAGACCCAAGACTCGAATTGCGAAGAGATCGCCAGCCGCTCGATTGCTCGTAACGATCCACTGCGCTCGCCTGCAAATGTGCTTAGGAGAGCCTTTGAAATCCGGAATTGGCTAACAGCCGTTACGGCAATCTCCCTAATGCGCTAAACCCACTTCCTGCTGGCCTCCGACCACCTACCAAATTCACACCGCTCACCGTTCGCTTCCTATTTGGTGGAGCACCCATTGGTTTAGCACGAACGAAAGGGTGCTAAGCTTTTTCTGCGAACAATAAACTGCGGTGCTAAACTGGGGTTCGCGAGGGTGCTAAACCCGAGGATCCGGGTGGCGCACAAAAGTTACGCACCTTCCTCTCTCCTAGGGCCTTGTACTGCTAAACCGACCCCTTTGGCGGCACCTGAGAGTACGGGGCCGTGTATCAGAAAGCAGGGTCCCATTCTGGACACTTAGGAACTGCAGGCTGTCCAGTGATGCGAAGCCCCTACTGGTGTGTCCCAATCTCGGGAACGCTTCGTCCCGCTTTCGATGTCAATTCGCACTGCGAAAAATCTGTCGGTTCTATAAGTAATTACCTGTCAGTGACATGTCATCGGGTTTTCGGTTTGGAACGCCCGATGCTAAATGGAAACAGTACCCATTCTGCTGCCAAGCGACGGATCGCTGCAAACTCCCGCCTTCGCCATTCCTGCACACCTCCCGCTCTCCTCTATTCGCTCTTTTTCACCATGAATGATCTCCGTTACGCTTTTCGACGCCTCCTCGCATCGCCGGGATTCACCATCGTCGTGATTCTCACCCTTGCTCTCGGCATCGGAGCGAACACTGCGGTCTTCAGCATCGTAAACGCCACCTTCCTGCGTCCGCTCCCCTATGCCGACCCAGAAAAGTTGATGCTGCTCTCCGAGAGCGGCAGCCAGTTTGGGGAACTTGGAGTTTCCTATCCCGACTTCCTCGACTGGCACGCCCAGCAGGATGTCTTCTCCGGGCTCGCACTCTATCACCCCGATTCCGCGAAATTGAAGACGGCCGCGAGCACGGAGCTCCTCTCAACCTGCCTCGTGTCGGGCGATTTCTTCCCCGTATTGGGCCTGCGGGCTGCACAAGGTCGGGATCTAACCTCGGCAGACGACCGGGTCGGCGCGGCGCCGGTCGCCTGGGTAGCGCACGCGGCGTGGCAGAAGTATTTCGCAGGCGATCCGGAGCTCGTCGGACGCACGATCCTCCTCGACGGGCAGACGGTCACGGTGGCCGGCATCCTGCCCGCGGGCTTCCGTTTTCACCGAAACGTCGATCTCTACCTGCCGCTCGCGCCCTACGCCAAGGGCCGTTTCATGACAATGCGCGACAGCCACAATGACAGCTACGGGCTTGGGCGCCTGAAGCCGCAGGTGACCCAGGCGCAGGCGCGCGCGCAGATGGCGTCGATCGCCCAGCGGCTCCAGCGCGAATATCCGAAGGAGAATGCCGGCATCGAGGCGCAGATGGTGCCGCTGCGCGAACGTTTGGCCGGGCCTGCGCGCACCCAGCTTTTCCTGCTTTTGGGGGCGGTCGGCGTGGTGCTCCTCATCACCTGCCTTAATGTCGCCAACATGCTCCTGTCGCGGTCATTTGCGCGGGAAAGGGAGATGGCCATTCGCACGGCGCTCGGCGCCTCGCGTCTCCAGTTGATCCGCCAGCTGCTGGTTGAAAGCCTAATGCTCGCGATCGCCGGCGGATCGGCGGGCGTTTTGGTGGGGCTTTGGGGAACCCATTCCCTTCGCCAGCTGATCCCGTGGGAGATGCAGCCGCTGTCGGACTTTGACGGCAGCCTGGATCCAAGGGTACTCGTCTTCGTCGTAGCGGCTACGCTTCTGACCGGCATCGGGTTCGGCCTCGCGCCCGCATGGCGGCTGTCCCACGCGAATCCCAACGACGCCCTCAAGAACATGCAGCGGTCTGTACGGACTTGGCTCGGTCGGCTTCGTCTCGGAGACCGCCTAGTAGTGGGGCAGATGGCGCTGGCGCTCGTGCTCCTAGTCGGTGCCGGACTCCTAATCCGCAGCCTTCACCGGATCCTGCAGGTGCCCTCAGGCATCTGGCCCGAGCGGGTGCTCACCCTCCAAGTAGCCCCTCCCGTGGCCCAGTGGCAGCGCGACCCCTTCAGCTTCACCACCTTCTACACCCGGATCGTGGACGCGGTGCGGGCCCTGCCGGAAATCGAGACCGCGGCCGCGGGGACCGGCCTTCCGTTCACCTGGAACGGGAACACCATGGATTTCTACATCGACGGCCGGCCCGTGCCCGAGCCCGCCAAGTTCCCGAGCGCAAGCCAGCACAGTGTGAGCGAGGACTATTTCCGCACTTTGGGCATTCCGCTGCTACGCGGCCGGATGTTTGACAGCCATGAAAAGCAACCGGCCTTTCCGCCAGGGCTTGAGTTTTCGCCTCAAAATCTCACCGCGCTCTATAAAAACGTGGCCTTCGACGGCATCGTCAGCCAGCGGATGGCGGACCAATTCTGGCCGGGCGAGGATCCAATCGGAAAGCGCTTCCGGCTGGGCACCCCCGACATGGAGCTTCCCTGGGTTACGATTGTCGGCATCGTGGGCAACACGACGCAGCACGGCCTCGATCAAGGCGAACGCCCTGAGTTCTACCTGTCGCTGCGCCAGTTTCCCGTTCCGGGAACCTATGTCGTCGTCCGCACGCGAATGGACCCCGCAGCGGCGCTGGCCTCAGTCCGCAACGCCATCCGGTCGGTCGTCAAGGACGAGCCCATTTATGACGTGCAGCTGATGTCGGAGCGCATGGAAGGCTTTGTGTCCGGGCGCCGGTTCAATATGGATCTCTTCGCCGGCGTTGCGCTTCTGCTGACGCTTGTCGGAATCTACGGCATGCTCTCCTTCTTCGTCAGCCAGCGCACCCGCGAGGTCGGCATCCGCATGGCGCTCGGCGCCCAGCGCCGCGACGTGCTCCTCGGTGTGTTGGCTCGAGGTCTGCGCCTGGCCGTGCCCGGGATTCTTCTAGGACTCTGCGGCGCGTGGGCCGTCAGCCGCCTGTTGCAAAGCCAGTTGTTTGATGTCTCCGGCGCCGATCTGCTCACCTATGCGGCCGGTTCGCTGCTCCTGCTGGCGGCAGCACTGTTCTCCTGTTATCTGCCCGCTCGGCGGGCTACACGGGTCAACCCGACCGAGGCCCTCCGTGCAGAGTGATGATCTGGGGCTTCAGTATTGACCTTCCAGCCATGGGGGCAGGTCACGTGCGTACACTCGAATTCAAGTGAAAACGTCTGCGAAAAATAGAGCGACGCCGCGCGGTTCCATCGCGCCGCCCGCAGGACATTTGGGCGTGACAGCGATTGCCTGCGTACTCGCCATCTGTTGCGCGCACCCTGGACGTGCTGCAGCGCCGATGGTGAAGACGCAACCCGGGTATTACCGAATGATGATCGGGGATTTTGAAGTCACGGCGTTGAACGACGGCGTCGTGTATTCGTCGGCGTCGAGCTCTCTGCCTAACGCAACCTCCAAAGAGATATCCGACGGGCTTTCGGCGAATTGCCTGACTGATCGTATCGGCATGTCCTATAACGCATTTCTCATCAACACTGGCGACAAGCTCGTCCTAATCGACACCGGCACCGGTGGAAAGGGCGCGAACTTTGCCGTGTTTCGCGGATGCGGTCATTTGATTGCGAATCTTCGTGCGGCCGGCTACCTGCCTGAACAGGTCGACGAGGTCTATATCACACACACCCATCTCGACCATGTTGGCGGCCTCACGCTCGGGGAGCAGCGCACATTTCCGAACGCCACAGTGCGCGCTGCAACAAGCGAAGTGGACGGCTTTCTGAATCCGGATCGCATGGCGGCGGCGCCAAAGGCGAAAAAGGCCGGCCTCCAAGCCTTGGCAGACCTGTTCCAGCCCTATATCAAAGCCGGGAGATTCTCCGCTTTCAACGAAGACCGTACGCTCGTGCCGGGCATCCGTGCGCTCGCAACCCATGGGCACACACCTGGCCACACGTCCTATGTTGTCGAAAGCGGCGGGCAAACGATGATCGTATTGGGCGACTTAGTTCATGTGGGCGCTGTGCAGCTTCTGTACCCGTCGGCCCATTTTGGCTCCGATGCGGATCCCGTGGAGGCAGCGGCCCAAAGGATACGCGTGCTTCAGATGGCAGCCGATGGCAGTTTCTGGATCGCCGGAGCCCATTTGTCATTTCCTGGCATAGGACACCTACGAGGTAACCGTGGGCACTTTGCCTGGATACCTGCAATCTATACGAAGCCGCTTGAGGACGAGAACCCCTTTACTAAGAGCAAGGGATAACGGCTCTCTCTCAAAGGTTGGAGACATGAAGGCCTCAAAAGGCCAACATGTTGCCCGTGATTAAAGAGATAGGCATCCCTGGATATCGGTTCGTCGGGGCTACGACCCAGCCCTCGGTTAGGTTACTGGTGGAGGTGAAGCATGC
>Ga0182030_10000239_pt1 | contig 96713 bp, 92 predicted proteins | sample 812S3MmetaG_FD_121299 | JGI IMG/M metagenome (GOLD analysis project Ga0182030, IMG submission 121299) | Permafrost microbial communities from Stordalen Mire, Sweden - 812S3M metaG (Illumina Assembly) | ecosystem: Environmental > Terrestrial > Soil > Wetlands > Permafrost | place: Sweden...
ATGTGCCCCTTCAGTTCCTTCATAGGAGTCTTGCAGATCTTGCAGGTCACGGGTGTCCGTTTGCATTTTAGCGTTAGAATGCGTGGAGTGCCCGCCAACGGTAATTACCTCGTCTTCCTGACTGCTGTTTCGATCGCTCTGCTGCTGGTGCTGATCCTCGTGGTAAAGCTGCACGCCTTTCTTGCTTTGCTGCTCACCAGCATGGCCCTGGGCCTGGCCGCCAACATGCCTCCGGAAAAAGTGCTGAAGTCGATCCAGACAGGCTTCGGCGACGCTCTGGGCTTTATCGTCGTCGTGGTCGGCCTCGGCGCGATGATCGGCCGTTTTCTCGAACATTCAGGCGGCGCGCAGGTGCTGGCCGACTGGCTGGTGGAAAAATTCGGTAAGGACCGGGCCGCGTGGGCTCTGCTCGTCGCGTCGTTTCTCGTCGGTCTGCCGATTTTCTTTGAAGTCGGCTTCGTCATCCTCGCTCCGCTGGTCTGGAATCTGGCCAAAGAAACCAGGCGGTCGCTTCTTTTCTATGGCATGCCGATGGCCGCCGCGCTCACCATTACTCATTCGCTCGTTCCCCCGCACCCCGCGCCCGCCGCTGCGTCCCAGCTATTGGGAGGCGACCTCGGCACCACGATCCTCTACGGCATTGTGGTCTCCATCCCTGTCGCGATCTTCGGCGGCATGATCTACGGGAACTGGATCGCCAAGCGGATTTACGTGGAAGTCCCGGCCATCGCCGCCACAACACAGCGTCACGATGTCGAACATGCGCCGCCAGTCGCCGTCGTTATTCTGCTGCTGCTGCTGCCCATCCTGCTGATCTTCGGCGCGACGATCGCGAATCTGCGCCACGTCCCGTTTCAAGGCGCGGCCGTATTTCTCGGCCATCCCTTCACCGCGCTCACCATCACAGCGCTGGTCGCGATTTATTTCTTCGGCATTCGGCGCGGCGTCACGCGCGAAGGCGCGATGAAACTGGCCGCCGAATCCCTGGCGCCGATGGGCGCTCTGCTCTGCATCATGGGCGGCGGAGGAGCGTTCAAGCAGATCATCGTCGATACAGGCGTTGGCGCGTACCTGGGCAAGATGCTCGCCACGTCGCCCATCTCTCCGCTGGTCGTCGTGTTCATCGTGGCTGCCGCGCTGCGACTGGCGCAAGGCTCGGCCACGGTCGCCATCATCACCGCCGCAGGCATCGTCGCACCGATCATGAAAGGCCTTCCCGGCTACCGGCCCGATTTGATCGTCCTCGCGCTGTGCTGCGGAGGCTCCGGATTCTCCCACGTCTCGGATTCAGGCTTCTGGCTGGTGAACCAATACTTCGGCATGAGCGTCGCCGAAACGCTGAAATCCTGGACCGTCATGAAAATCCTGTCGTCCTTCCTGGCATTGGGAATCGTGCTGGTGATGCAAGCTTTCCTGCGATAGACTATCTCGACAGGAGGAAACATGATTCGTCGATTTGTGGTCGCGGTACTTGTTTTGGCTGGAGCTTTGAACGGGCAGGACAAGAGCAAGACGAAGGCGAAAGCGGAGCATTACGATTTTCACCCCCTCATGCAGCAGGTCTGGGAAGCCTGGAGCACGCTGAACCCCGACAATGCCGCGCGCTTTTATTCCAAAGACGCCGAGCGTACCTTCTTCGATCTCGCGCCGATGAAGTACACCGGCTGGACCGAATACGCGGCGGGCGTGAAAAAAGTGTTTGCCGACTACTCCTCCGCGAAGTTCAATCTCACCGGAACCACGCACGTCGCGCAGAGGCCGGCCATCGCCTGGGCCACCGCCACCGGCCATGGCGTCATGACGAAGAAAACCGGCGCCAAGGAAGAGTTGGATTTCCGGTGGACCGTTCTGTGGGAAAAATCGGGTGACGACTGGCTGATCGTCCACGAACACGTTTCGACCCCGATGGCCGCCGCCAAGCCAGCGGTGGTTCCGCCGGTGACCACGGCCAAGCCGGCCACGGCGCCCAAGAAGTAGTCAAGAAATATCTCGGCCTACCGCTCGCACATCCAGCCCCATGCGTTAGCCTTGGGGCTAGCTCTGCAAGCGAAATAACCCCACGCTGACGCATGGGGCTGTAAGAGGGCGCATAGTTAGTGCGCCACCATTGTTGGTCCCATTACCGCTCCGCCGCGACCGCTTTCTCCAACTCGACCTTTAACAATGGATTTTTGGGAAACTCCTGCGTCAGCTCCGTCAACACCGGAACCGCTTCCGCCGGGCGGTGTTCGCGCAAATACAACGCCGCCAGCAGAACCATCGCGTCCACCCGATTCAATCGCCCCTGCGCGCCGACCTCTACCAACGTTCGAATGCCCCTCTGTTTGTCGCCTCGAAATCCGGCCAGGAATCCGAACAACTTCCAGTGCAGCGGAAGACTTCCCACGATGTAATCGTTCACGCCCTGCGTCAGCTTCGCGTCGATAAACTCCGGATCGAGCGCGGTTACCCGAGCGTGCGCTTTGCGCGCCGCCGTGGCATCGCGCAGAGCGTCGGTCCACGCCTTCTTGACCACGAATGAGTAGTTGGCGCGCAGTCCGTAGCTCACGCCGATCGAATAGAGCGCCCCGGTGTCGTTCGGATTTGCCGCCAGACGCTCCTGGCTCAAACTCATGGCGCGATTCAGCGCGTCATGGAACTGCTTTTCTTGCTCCCCGCTCAACACCAGCTTCGGTTGATGCACAAATTGTGTGCCGCCGATGAATTCGCTCGACAGCATCCCGGCGCGATACATTTCTTTCCACAGAACCGTCTGCGCAATGTGATTGTAGACGTCGGCTGAAGAAGGATGCCGCTCCGCCTGCGTGGAAAAAACCGCCAGCGCGTCATCGTATTGCAGATTATAAAAAAGCTCGAATCCGGGCTGCCCAACCACCGTCTCATGCAGCGAGCCCCCGAACGCCGCCACCTGCAACAGAATGATCTCTACAATTTTCCTAAGGCCCATTGTGCGTGCTCGGCGACCATCCCATTGGGAGATGAAGCCAACTCCTCCAAAGGCTCCCGAAACCGGTCAAGCCCCAAATTTCCCATCGCGACCGCTACATTACGCAGCACGCCTGAATGTCTGGCCCTCGCTATCGGGCTATCCACAAAAATGTGATTACACTCGGTCCCCGAAAGTTTCACCCAATCTTCCAGGCCGGGCAGCGCGCGCGCCGCAAATGCCGGCTCCCCTGTGAACGGCGCGCGGCTGTTCCAGGGGCAAACATCCTGGCAGATGTCGCATCCGAAAATATGCGAACCCATCCCCTCGCGATGCTCTTCCGGAATGGGGCCGCGCAGTTCGATGGTGAAGTACGAAATGCAGCGCCGCGAATCGAGCGTCCATCCGCTTCCGTCCGGCACAATGGCCTGAGTGGGACAAGCGTCGATGCACCGCGTGCAGGTCCCGCAGCGGTCCGGAGGCGGAGAATCCGGCTCCAGCTCCAGCGACGTCACCACCTCGCCCAGAAAAAACCAAGACCCCAGGGGCTCATGAATCAGGCACGTATTCTTCCCGATCCATCCTAAACCTGCCTGGCGCGCGTAGCTCCTCTCCAGCAGCGGCGCCGTATCGACGCAAATTTTATGTGCGAACGGCCCCGCCTCCTGTTCCAGTCTCTCCACCAGCTTCTGGAGGCCCGCGCGGATCACGCGATGATAGTCCTCACCCCGGGCGTATCGCGAAATTTCGTTCGCATCGCCCGGCGTGTTGTACAGCTTCCCCACGCAGATGATCGACCGCGCGTTCTCCAGTAGATTCTGGGGATTGGACCGAACCTCGGCCCGGCGGTCGGTCAGATATCCCATTTCGCCGGCGAAGCCCTTTTCCACCCATTCGCGATACCGCGCGAAATCGCCGGACGGATCGGCCGCGGCCACGCCCGCCAGTTCGAATCCGCACTCGCACGCCAGCCTTTTTGCCGTTTCGCCGGTCATGCTCTCATGGTAACTGGAACCCTATTGAAAAAGTCCCCTTCCGTCGATAAGAATACTTGATGCCAAACTGGCCAGATGATCTTTCGAGCTGCACCCTTGAAGAGATCTTTACCTCGGAAATTGATAACCGCGCCTGGTACAAAGAGCTGCGGCTTCAAAACACGGCCCTCGTCAACAATCGACTGGCAAAGAATATCAGTCAGGACGAATACACCGTGACGCGCCGCGAGACCACCGAATTGGCTGCGGAATGCAAGCGGCGTGGTGCAATCCTGGTTCGCGAAATCACCCGCCGCGTCGCTCGCTAAACACTGGCTTTCGCCGCCAGCTCCCGCACCGTGGCCCGCTCGAAATCGCACCGCTCCGCCTCATACCAAGACCCGTTTTTCAGAAATTTCACGAACGCGCCGGAACGCTCCACCTCATCGGTGAACAAGTCCTTCGGTCCTGGAGAAATGGAGATTTGACGTTCCGGGTGATGCCGATCTCCCGGGCTCCACGCGCGGAACGAGCAGGTCACTACAAACCGGCTGAGGCACATTAAGTACGCCCTCGATTCTTTACGAAGTCCTAAGGCTCTTAGCTCAGATTGTAAGGATTTGTTGCACAAAAAAGCACGTGCCGATCGGCTTATTTTCGCGTAACTCCGCTGTGCTACGCTCAATCCCGATGGCTCCTTTTTTGGTGCGGGCGGTGAACACCGCCGTCAGTTCGGAAAACCGCATCCATGACGATTCCGTAGCCGCCGAGTATGGATTCCGCGGCGGCCTCGTCCCCGGTGTAACCGTTTATGGATACATGGCTTCCGCGGTCATCGAGCATTTCGGCCGGCGCTGGCTGGAATCGGGCGCGATGGATGTTCGTTTCTTCCAGCCCTTCTATGAGGGTGAACAAGTGGAGGTATCGATCACAGAGGAGGGACAGGGGGGAGTCAAGGTCGAAGCCGGCCGCGCGTCGGGTGTCGCATGGCTCGATCAAGGACAACCCAACGAGGACCTGCCAGAGAGCCCGATGTCCGAGCGCATCGCAGCCTCCCGCCAGGCGTTTCAGCCCGGAACGATTCTCGGAAGTATCGAAAAAACGCTGGATCTTTCGCAACCCGGCATGGCCGCGCCCCTCGATGCCTTCATCGGAGTCGAGCGCTTCGCCCACCCCGCCATCGTCCTCGCGCTCGCCAACGAGATCCTGTTGAGCAACTATATCCTCGGGCCCTGGATTCATTCCTCAAGCGAGGTCCGCAACTTCGCGTCTGCGCGCGATGGGGAGCACCTGCACGTGCGCGGTAAAATTATAGACGCTTATGAGAAAAAGGGTCACGAACTGGTAGTGCTGGACGTCGCCGTTATGGGAGGCCACCGCACGTTGAGCCGCATTCGCCACACCGCTATTTGGAAACCCAGAAAATGACCGGCCTTCGCTTCACCTGCCAGCGAGGCTGCATCAACTGCTGCGATCAGGATGGCTACGTCTACCTAACCGAGGACGATCTGAAGCGCGCCGCGAAGTTCATGAACATGACGCCGCGCGCGTTCGAAAGAAAGTACGTCTATCGCACGCGATATCAGTTGCGGTTCCGCAAGCCCCGCGAAAAACAGTGTCCGTTTTTGTTGGAACACAGCTGCAGCCTGCATCCCGCCAAGCCCACGCAGTGCCGGACTTTTCCTTTCTGGCCCGAATTGGTGGAGAACCGGGCCGATTGGAATCGGACCGGCGAATACTGTCCGGGCATCGGAAAGGGCCCGTTAATCCAGATCGGCACGGCGATGGAAATGGCCGAAGAGCATCGCCGAGCGTATCCCAAAGACTATCTCTGACCCTCCCGGGTGGCGCGAGCTTTAGCTTGCAGCGTCGGCTTCAGCCGGCGTCTTCATCTCTGACTGAGGCCGCCGTCGACCGCGATCATTTGCCCGGTAACGAAATTCGTTGCGGTCAAAAAATACACCACGGCATCGGCAACCTCTTCCGGAGTCCCCGCGCGACAGGCCGGCGTCGCCGCAATCAGCCTTTTAATCCGCTCGTCTTCGACGCCAAACGGAATCACGCCTGGCGCGACCGTGTTCACTGAAATCTTCGGAGCCCACGCCTTCCCCAGCGCCCTGGTCAACATAACCACCCCGGCCTTCGACGCGCAGTAGTGCGCGTGATGCGCCCACGGTTTGATCGCACCCAGCGAACTGATGTTGACGATTTTTCCCCCGTCGCCCGCCAGCATGTGTTTCGCTGCCTGCTGGCAACAGAAAAAAGTAGCCTTCAGATTGATATTGTGAATGAAATCCCAATCCACTTCCGTCACATCCAGCGGGTCAATGCGAGTGAATCGAGCCGCGTTATTCACCAGCCCATCGATGCGTCCGCAGTCGCGCGAAACACGGTCGAATAACGCCTCAATTTCGCCGACCTTCGTCAGATTCGCGGCGTATAAAGGCGCATTTCCGCACTCCATCGCCGTCTTCCGCGCCTCTTCTCCGGACTCGTTATAGTGAATCACCACCCGCGCACCTTCATGCGCTAGACGCTGCGCGATCGCGCGTCCAATGCGCTTCGCCGCGCCGGTAACGACGATGACCCGATCCGTTAATGTTGGCACGCCCCCATTTTAGACCGTCGGGTCGTCGTGAACGTCGATATCGTCCGGGTCGACACCGGAGAGCGCGGGTTCCGGCAGCCTGCCCGTCCAATTCGCCCAACCCCAAAAGATCGCCGTGCTCGAACTGAATACGCCCGCCCAAGCCCCAATCACACGCGGACTCACGTGCGTCGACGCCAGTCCGGCCACGGCCATCGACACCATCATCGTCATCCAGTTCCAGCTTTCGATGGTGGCGAACACGCGCCCGCGGAATTCGTCCGATACGTGGCGCAATTGTTGGGTTACGTTCAACACGCTGCTGACGGCCACCGCCGCGCGGGACAGGCCGATGAAGAACAGCGCCCATCCGAACGTCTTCGCCTGGCTGAACAGTACGTACGATCCGCCATGAATCACGTAGCTGATCGAAATGAGGCGTTTGTAATTCTCGAAGCTGACCGTCTTTCCGATCCGATGCGCCACCAGCGCGCCGATAATCAGTCCTATGCCCGCCGAACCCCAAATAATCCCGATTCCCGTCGGCCCGCGATGAAAAACCACCTCGCCAAAAACGCTGAACAAAATCTGCGCCGCGCCGCCGCCCGTGGCCCAGCCCACGGCCACGAGACCAATCCCCAGAATCAGCGGCGACGATTTCATGTATCGCAGCCCCTCAGTGTATTCATGCCACGGCCGCAGCACCACCATGTCAGACCGCTGCGCCCGAAACCCGTGTTCCACATGCAGCCGTGAAATCGACCATGCCGAAAACAGAAAGGAGAATGCGTTGAACAGGAACGCCAGTTTATAGCCGAACTGCGAAACCGACGTACCTCCTAAAAAGGACCCCACCGTCAGCGTGGTCCACTGCGTCAACTGCGTCAGCGAATTGGCGGAATGAAGTTCATCCTTGGTGGCGATGGTCGGCAGAATCGACGCGCGTCCGCTGGAAAAAAACGGCGACGCGAACATCAGCGCGCCACTCAATACGTACAAGAGCCAGGTGCGGCCCGGCGGGATTCCGTAAATGAACGCAATCGCGATGGTCGCCCGCGCCAGATCGCTGATGATCATGATGCGCTTTCGATCCATGCGATCGAGCAGCACTCCCGCAATGGGTCCGGCGAGCACGGCGCAGATCGCGCGCGAAAGCAAAATCCCGGCGACGACTAATCCCGAGCCGGTGTTGGCCAACGCCAGCGCGAAGACCGCGACGTTGTTATAGTGGTCGCCGACTTCGCTGACCACTTGTCCCGTCCAGGTAAAGCGGTAGTTGCGATTGCCGCGCAGCAGTTCGCCGAAGCCGCTCAACTCACCGTTTCCTCGCGAACGGTTACCGAGTTGAGGAAGTCGTGGTCGATTTCATATCCGAAACCGACCCCGGTGGGCACGGTAATGGTTCCTTGCGCCGAGACCTCAACGGCCGGCGTAATGATGTCGCGAGTCCAATACCGCTTGCTGGCCGACACGTCACCGGGAAGAACGAAATTCGGCAGCGTCGAAAGCGCGATGTTATGCGCGCGCCCGATGCCGGATTCGAGCATGCCCCCGCACCACACGGGAACGCCATGCGCCTGCGCGACATCGTGAACTCTCTTTGCCGCCGCGAACCCGCCCACGCGGCCCAGCTTGATGTTGATGATGCCGCAGGCCTTCATGCGGATCGCCTGCTCGGCCTGATGCGCGCTGCGGATGCATTCGTCGAGACAGATGGGCGTTTTGAGCTGCGCCTGCAACTTCACATGATCGATGATCTCGTCGTGCGCCAGCGGCTGTTCGATCATCATGAGATTAAATTCGTCGAGCTTCTTCAGCCGATCTACGTCGGCCAGCGTGTAGGCGGAATTGGCGTCGGCCATCAGGCGGATGTTCGGGAACGCGGCACGCACTTCGCGAATGACGTCGACATCCCAGCCAGGTTTGATCTTCATTTTGATCCGCTGGTAGCCGGCGTTGACCTCCGTCTCGATCTTCTTGATGAGCTGGGGGACGGAATCCTGAATACCGATGGACACGCCGCAGCCGATTTCCGCGCGCGCCCCCGCTCCGATCTGCTTGGTCAACGAAACTCCGTTTTGACGAGCCTCCAGATCCCACACCGCTGTTTCCAGGCCTCCGCGAGCCATCAGGTGGCCGCGAATGTGGGAAGTTCTCGACGCCGTCTCCTCAGCGCTGGCCAATTCATACTTCAGGACGCGCGGCGCGACATAATCGCGGACGATCAGCCACGCCGATTCGGTCCACTCTTCGTTGTAGAAAGGATTCTCGCCCGCGGTGACCTCGCCCCAGCCAGAAACGCCGTCGGCGACGACTTCCACCAGCACGATCTGGCGCTCGAATGTCCGGCCGAAGCTGGTTTCGAAAAAATGCACCAGAGGCATCCGGATCTGGCGCAGCGTGACTCGTTCAATTTTGATTCCCATGGTTATTCCGAGAAAAGGTAGGTTCCGTTTTCCGCCGACCGTTCAAATCCTGTTACGGTTAGATTCTTTGCGAAGTTCTCCAAAAACTGACCGGCCACGCGCTTCTGAATATCGCGAGCGCGGGCGTAATCGTTCGCTTTGATCATGTAAATGTCGTTGGTGATCGAAATACGCGCGACCACCTCTTTGCGATGCATCTCGCGGCCTTCGAGGAGCGCGATCACACGGTCGCTATCGAGCCACCATTCCGCCGTACAGCGATCCGTCGGCAGGCCTGCGTTTAAAGGGCTGGACGTCGTTCCGTATTGATTGAGCACAAAGCGTCGCACGATGGCGCCGAGGCGCTCGATGTTAAAAAAGGCGTTCTTGATTTCGAGCGGATCGAAGGTCCATTCGATGAGGTCGAGCCCCTGGCGCAGGGCGTCGTCGCGCTGGGCGAGTTTCAGTTTCCTCCCCAGCCCCGCGTCGCGATATTCTTTCATCACGCCGAGCATGTGGCTGTGCAGATAACTCTTCGCGGGCGGCTTGATGCCGGGGATGGCGATGCAAAATCCGACCATGCGGTCGCCGTCGTACGCGCCGAAGGAGTGGCCGCCGATCTTGCTCGCGGTGACGAAAAGACGTATGGGGAGCAGGTCCACGTCGTCAAATCCCCAGATGGCTTTTTGCAGTCTTACCGCGTCGGCAAACTCGGGATTGGTTTTCAGCTGTCGAATTTCGATCATAGCTTCTTGGCTGCTTGCCACAATGCTTCCATTTCCTCGATCGTCGCGTCCTGGAGGGGCTTTCCGAGGCCTTGTTCGACATGCGCGAACCGGCTGCGGAATTTCGCGTTCGTGCGGCGCAGCGCTTGTTCAGGATCGACCTTCAAAAATCGCGCGATGTTGACAATGACGAACAGCATGTCGCCTAACTCGTCCTCTATTTCGTCCTGCGATTCTGCCGCCTTCAGCTCGGTTAGTTCCTCGTTCAGCTTGTCAAAAACCTTGTCGAGATTTTCCCAATCGAAGCCGGCAGTCGCGGCGCGGGAGGCGATTTGTTGGGCCTCGACCAGTGCGGGTAGAGTGCGCGGAACGCCTGCCAGGAGGCCTTGCGGACGCGGCTTCTCGGCCTTCTTGATCTCGTCCCATTTGCGCTTAACATCGTCGGCGGTGTTGGCAGACCCATCTCCAAACACATGCGGATGGCGACGAATCAGCTTGCTGTTTATCGCCTCCAGCGAATCGCTGATATCGAAGCGTCCTTCTTCGGATGCCATTTGTGCGAAGAAGACCGACTGCAGCAGCAGGTCGCCGAGCTCTTCGGCAAGCCCCTTCCAGTCGCGCTGGTCGATCGCATCCATAACCTCGTAAGTTTCTTCCAGCAGGTAGGGTTTGATGGTGTCGAAATTCTGTTCGCGATCCCAAGGGCACCCGCCGGGCGCGCGAAGTTGCGCCATAATCTCGACAAGGCGGGAAAAGGCTTCTCCGGGAGGCAATTTAGGCTCGGATGTTGGCACGGGAAATTTCAGATTAGCATGGAGGCCCTGCATCGAGACGAGTCTCGACGCGGCACGCACGAGTGCGTACGCCACAAGGACCCGGCATGCGGCTTCGACTTGGATCGGCTGGGACAGGCCGGGACCATTGGTGCAAGTTCGATGGTGGCTTAACTTGGAATCCCTACCGTCGAGCCGCAAAATCCGTCGTGCGCTTACTGGGAAGATTGGTGGATTTCGCCGATCAAGCCAGCTTCGCAGTAAGCATCCATTGCAGGACGCCTTGCGGCGCGGGCCCGAACGCGTGTAGGTCGATGCGGACCAGCGCGGCTTTGCGGAAGTCGATCATCTCGCGCGTCGAGCCCAGCAGCCACGCGACGGTCGATGAAAAGAGCGGTTCGTGGCCGGCCAGCAGGATCGAGGGCTCATCGCGATGCTCCCGAATTTCCGACCATACCGAGCGCGGGGAAGAGTCCGGCGTGAGCGAACCCGCGCGCAGGATCTCTCCTTTGTAATGCAACTCCGATGCGGCGATTTCCGCAGTTTCGATGGCGCGTTTGTACGGGCTGGAGATAATGAGCGACGGTGCCACGCCGGCCGATACGGCACGTTTCAACACTTTGCGGAGTTTCTCTCGTCCCTCCTCCGTTAAGCGGCGATCGGCGTCGCGGCCGCTCGGCGAGTGGTCCTCGGCGATGGCATGACGGAGGAGGTAGAGTTCCACTACTTCACCCAATCACGAGTGTTAACCGCTCCTGTTCGCGGCTCTATTCTCAGCCTCGCGAAATGGACGTCCTGTTGGAGCCGCGACCATCGGAAGCGGTCAGAGCCGCAGTGTTCACACACGGGGAAACTACGATCGAACATCCGGCTAATTCTCCTTGTGAGTGACCGTCACCGCCGGGATGTTCGAATCCCGCACCAGTTTGTTGAACGCGCCCACGTCGTCCTTCAGCAGCTTGTCGGCGGCGCGGAGTTGCGCGTTCGCTTCGCTCGCCAGGCCTTCGTACACCATGTTCGATTGCTTGGTGGGCCCGGCGTCCGTCCCTTGCACGACGCCCAGGAGCGCGGCCAGACGGTTGTTCAGCTTGATCGGGAAATTCAACGGGTCCTGACTGCTCTGGTTCTTGATCTGGTAAAGCTCTTCCTCCACCGCAGTCAGTTTCTTGTCGAGGTCGCGCGCGGCGTCGGCGACCTTCTTGGCCGCGGCGTCATCCTTCAATCGCGCGGCGTAGTCTTCCAGCTGCTTCTTGGCCGCGCGAATATCGACCACCGCCTGGTTCACCTGCGACAGCTTGTCGCGCAGTTGAATCGATAGCGATAGCTGGGCGCTATACTCGGCCGGCGTCGTTTTGAGACGAGGATCGCTCGTGACGACAAATTGCTGCGATTGCGTTTCATCGCCGACGGTCAGCTTCGCGGTATAGGTTCCCGGAACGATCAGCGGACCGCGCGTGGTGCCGGCCCACATGATGAGGCCGGGGAACGTGGTCGCGTCCGGATAATGCATGTCCCAGACGAAGCGATTCATGCCTTGCTGCGCTGGCACGCGAGCGGGCGCGCCGCCTCCACGGCCTCCACCGCCGCCGGCGCCTTCTTCGGCGATTTCGGGCACGGCGGATTCCGCAGCCCCCGGACGGGCCGGCGCGTTGCTCGAATATTTGTTTACCAGTTTGCCGGCCGAGTCCAAAATCTCGATTTTGACTTCGCCGGTGGGGCGATCCTTCAGCCAGTAGTCGAGGATCGCGCCGGAGGGAGGATTTGCGCCGACGGGAATAAAGCTGCGCAGGCCACCGCCTCCACGTCCACCGCCTTCGGCTCGAATCGATTCCTTCGGCGCGAACAGATGCGCGTCATCAGTGGGCGCGGCGCCCTTGATGTCGCGCAGTAGTGGGAGATCGTCGAGAATCCAGAACGCGCGTCCCTGCGTCGCGACCACCATTTCGTCGTCGCGCTTGTGAAACGCGATGTCGGTGATCGGCACGACAGGCAGATTCAGTTGGGCCGATTTCCAGTTCGCTCCATCGTCATAGGAAACATAAATGCCGAACTCGGTTCCAGCGAACAGCAGCCCCTTCATCTTCAAATCCTCGCGGATGACGCGGGTGAAGTGACTGGCCGGGATGCCGTTGACGATCTTCGTCCACGTTTTGCCGTAGTCAGTGGTTTTATATAAATAGGGTCGAAAATCGTCGGATTTATACATTGTCGCGGCGACATAGGCGGTTGCCGGATCGTGCGGCGAAGGCTCGATGGCATTGATCTGCGACCATTCGGGAAGAATGTCTTTGGGCGGCGTGACATTGGTCCACGTCTTTCCGCCATCGCGCGTCAGGTTCACCAGGCCGTCGTCGGAGCCGACCCAAATGAGACCCTTGGCGATGGTCGATTCGTTGACCGTGAAAATCGTACAGTAATATTCGATGCTGGTGTTGTCCTTGGTGATGGGACCGCCCGATGAGCCCTGTCGCGATTTGTCGTCGCGCGTCAGGTCTTTCGAAATCTGTTCCCAGCTTTGCCCTTCATCGGTGGAGCGGAACATCACGTTGGCGCCGGCGTAGATCACCTTCGGGTCGTGCGGAGAAATCACGATCGGGAAGCTCCATTGAAAACGGTATTTCAGATCGGCCGCGGGATGCCCCATCGGATTATCGGGCCACGGATTGATGTTGCGCTGCACGCCTGTGTAAGCGTCGAAGCGCGTGATCAGATTGCCGTAGGAACCGGCATAGACCACGTTCGAATTGCGAGGGTCGGGCGCGATCCATCCGCTTTCGCCTCCGCCGACGTCGTACCAGTCGCGTTCGGTGATGCCTCCGCGTCCGCGCGTAGCCGTGCGCACAGTGGTGTTGTCCTGTTGCGCTCCATAAGCATGATACGGAAAATCGTTATCCAACGCGACGCGATAGAACTGAGCCGTGGGTTGGTTGTTTTCGCTTGACCAGGTGCGGCCGCCGTTGAAGCTGACGTTGGCGCCACCGTCGTTCGATTCGATCATGCGATTGGGGTCGTTGGGGTCGATCCACAAATCGTGATTGTCGCCGTGCGGCGTGGCGATGGCGGTGTACGTTCGGCCTCCGTCATTCGAGCGGTAGACGCCGGTGTTGAGCACGTAAACTTCGTCGACGTTTTTCGGATCGGCGTAGATGTGCGTGTAATACCAGGCGCGCTGGCGCAAGTCGCGCTGCTGATTGACGCGGGTCCAAGAGTTTCCGCCGTTGTCGGAACGATAGACGCCGCCGTCGTCGGCTTCGACAATGGCCCACAGGCGGTCGGAATCTCCGCCCGAAACGGTCACGCCGATACGGCCCTGAATTCCACGCGGCATGCCATTGGCATGCGTGAGATCGCGCCACGTTTCGCCACCGTCGCTGGACTTCCAGATGCCGGAGCCGGGGCCGCCGCTTTCCAGACTATAAGGCGTGCGATAAACTTCCCAGAACGCGGCATAAAGAACGTTGGCGTTATGCGGATCCATCACGATGTCCACCGCGCCCGCCTTGGGACCGCGCGTCAGGACCTGCTTCCAAGTGACGCCGCCATCAGTGGAGCGGTAAACGCCGCGCTCCTCATTGGCTGCGAACTGATGGCCCAGCGCGGCGACGAACACGATGTTCGGATTGTGCGGATTCACCACCACCGCGCCGATCTGCTGCGTTTGTTCCAGGCCCATGTGCTTCCAGGTTCGGCCCGCGTCGGTGGATTTATACACGCCGTCGCCGGGCGACGCGTTGCCGCGGATGCAGGCTTCGCCCATGCCCGCGTAGACGACATTGGGGTCCGATTCCGACACCGCGAGCGCGCCCACCGAGCCGGTGGCGAGCTGGCCGTCGGCCACCGGGAGCCAGGAGAATCCACCGTCGGTGGTCTTCCAGATGCCTCCGCCGGTGGCGCCGAAGTAATAAGTTTGGGGTTGTGAAGGAATGCCGGCGACTGCCGTGGCGCGTCCTCCGCGAAAAGGTCCGATGGAGCGGTAGCGGACGCTGCCGAGCGGACCCTCCGGGGCCGCACCTGCTCCCTGTCCGCCGCGCCGCTGAGCGGGCGCCGGGACGCAGAAGGAAAGAGCCATTAGGAGCGATAGTAGACGATGCATTAGAAGCGATTTTAGCAGGCTGGTGATACTCTGGCTGGAGCGTCATGAATATTGTCAAGGCAAATCAAAAATACGAGGCTTGGCTGGGAGAGAAAATTCCGCTGCTCGCCGCCGATCTGGAGCGCAAACATGAGCTGATGCGCGAGGCTCCGTTTCCGTTCCTGCGCGCGACGTTCTATCGCTGGGCGCAGATGTGGCCGGAGGTGTCGCCCAAATCGGCGGCTGCGCCGGAGGTGCTGGGCGTCGGCGATCTGCATGTCGAGAATTTCGGCACCTGGCGCGATATAGAGGGGCGGCTGGTGTGGGGCATCAACGATTTCGACGAGGCGGGCTGGCTTCCTTATACATGCGACCTGGTGAGGCTGGCCACCAGCGCGCATCTCGCCATCGCGGGGGATCATTTGAAGATGATCACGCCGGGGAAGGCGTCGAAGGCGATTCTAGACGGTTATCGCGCGGCGTTGAAGGCCGGAGGCGGTGTATTCGTGCTCGCCGAGCATCATCCAGTTCTGCGTCAGATGGCCGTCGAGCGGCTGAAGCAACCGGAGTTGTACTGGGAAAAAATGGAAGCCCTCAAGACCCTGACCGGAAAAATTCCGACCAGCGCGGCAAAATGGCTGAAGAAAATGATGCCGGATCAGAAAGTGAAATTTCGCGTGGTGCATCGAATCGCCGGCCTCGGCAGCCTGGGACGATTGCGATTTGTCGCGCTGGCGGACTGGCACGGTGGCACAGTGGCCCGCGAGGCGAAAGAACTGACGACGTCGGCCTGGTTGTTCGCTCACCCCACCAAACGGCGGCCGAAACTCTACTATCAAGAGATCTTGGACCGTTCCATGCGTTGTCCCGATCCGTTCGCGAAGTTGTGCGGACGCTGGATGCTGCGGCGGCTGGCGCCCGATTGCTCGCGCATAGAATTATCGTCGCTGCCGGCGACGCATGACGCAGTGAAATTATTGTTCGCGATGGGATGGGAAACGGCCAACGTGCACCTGGGAAGCGTAAAGGCCTCTGTGTTGAGCCGCGATCTTGCGAAGCGCGAATCAGGATGGCTGCATAAAGCCGCCGAGGAGATGTTCGAATCGACCACCCACGACTGGGAGGACTGGAGAAAGCGCTAGTGGCCCGTATCCGAGAAAACGTTCGCGTCTTGATTGGCCCGGCCCGCGTGGACATTTTCCGGTAACTCGCACAGAATCAGTATTTGCGTGTTAAACTCGCCAAAATCGACGCGCCGGACGAGCTTCCGCCGACCCGCTATAGCGGAAATTTCGGAAAACGGGTTTAAACGCGTGCCAGGGGCCAGGAAACGCAAACGCGGGCTCACGCCAGGCGGGACTGTCGCCGCCAGATCGTTGGACAGACGTGAGAAATTACAAGACCGCGGTTTCCTCAATCAACCGGCCTTCCGCGAACCGTGCGTAGTCGAGCAGTTTCGCATCTATTAAATCCGTTGTCCCCTTTAAAATCAGATCGGCCAGAATCGTTCCCGTGGCCGGCGAATGCATCACGCCGTGACCGCTGAAGCCAGTTGCAAAATACAATCCCCCGACCGGCGACGCGCCCAGCACCGGATGATGGTCCGGCGTCATCTCATACAACCCCGCCCAGGCGCGCGACGGGTTCACTTCCAGCTCTTCGAACACCGGCACGCGACTTACCGCGTGCGTCAGGATCTTTTCGATGAAGCCACGGTCGACCGTTGTCTTGTAGCCGGGCTTTTCCTCCGGATCGTTCCAGGCCAACAGCAGCCCCAAGCCCTCCGGCCGGAAATGAAACCCCGTCGACATATCCACCACCATCGGCGCGCCTGGGGCCACTTTGTCGAACGGTTCGGTAGGCACCAGCATCCGGCGCAGAGGTTCGACAGGCAGATCGAGGCCGGCCATTTTCGCGATCTGTGCGGACCATGCGCCGGCCGCATTAACGACCGTGCGCGTCGCAATGGAGCCTTGCGTGGTCTCGACCGACGCGATGCCCCGCGCGTCCATCGATAGTCCGGTCACCTCCGCGTCTCGGACCAACTGCGCGCCCTGATCGATGGCGCGCAGCGTGAACCCGGTCATGACGCTGTACGGATCGACAAAGCCGTCGGTGGAGCAAAAGCTGCCGCCGACAATATCATCCGACCGCAGTTGGGGAACCATTTTCACGATGTCTTCGCGGGTCACCAGCGAAGCGGTGGTGAGTCCTGTCGCGACTTGCAGGTTGAAATTTGTCCGCAGATAGTCCAGATGACGCGCCGTCGTGGCGACGAACAGATAACCCTGCGCGCGGTAGCCGGACGGGTGCCCCATCACCTGCTCGAAATCGCGAAAAAAGGGTATCGAGTAGAGAGACATGCGAATACTCTCGACGCCGGAAAATTGCGCGCGCACACCGCCCATGCTTTTTCCCGTCGACCCTTTGCCCTGGCTGCTTTCGCGCTCCAGAATCGCGACGTTGCGGCAGCCCGCCAGCGTCAACTGATACGCGATGCTGGAGCCGACGATTCCTCCTCCAATAATCACCACATCCGCCGATTTGAGCATGAAGAATTGATTCTAACAACTGTGGCGCATCAGCCAATGCTCGACCGAGTCAGCGAGGTTCCTCCGTCGCAGGGATACACCGCTCCCGTGATGTACGCCGCAGCCGATGAACAGAGAAACAGGGCCAGGTCCGCCAGTTCGTCCTTGGTGCCGTAGCGGCCCAGCGGGACGTTTTTTTCCGCGGCCGCGCGCGCTTCGGGAGTCGGTGTCAGGCGACGCATGCCTTCCGTATCGTCGGTCGGTCCCGGCGTGATGCAGTTCACCCGAATCCCTTGCGGTCCCCACTCGATGGCGAGGGTCTTCATGAGCATTTCGATGCCTGCCTTGGCCGCGCACACGTGCGCCTGATTGGCAATGGCGATATGCGCCTGATTGGCCGAGATGCTGATCACCGACGCGCCGGGTTTGCGCAAAGCGTCATACGCCGCGCGGCAGGTGTTGAAGGTGCCGAGGAGATCGATGTCGATGACGGCTTTGAATCCGTTGGCCGACATGCCCGCCACCGGCGCCGGAAAATTCCCGGCCGCGCCGCACAGCAGAATGTCGATTTCGCCCAGTTCTTCGCGCGTTTTCTTGACCGCCGCCTCGAGCCCCGCGTAATCGCGCACGTCGAGCGCCGCCGTGGTCGCGAATCCTCCGGCAGAGTGGATCGCCGCCGCCGCCGCGTCCAGTTTCTCCTGTTTACGCCCGGCGAGAACGACCTTCGCGCCGTGCTCGGCGAACCGTTCCGCCATGCGCCGCCCGATGCCGCTGCCGCCTCCCGTTACGAACGCGACCTTGTCCTGTAATAAGTGATTTTGAAAGATCCCTGGCATTCTGGCAACGATATCACGATTTGCAGGAGTGCTATCCTAAAGGCTGGCGTGCGTACCGCACGTCCGGCATTATCAAAGGCAGGTGAGTCGAGTTTGGCAGAAGTCCACATCCAGGATGGAGAAACCCTGGAAAGCGCGCTGCGCCGTTTCAAGCGCAAGGTCCAGCAAGAGGACATCATTAAGGAAATCAAGCGGCATTCCTTTTACTTGAAACCGGGTGAGAAGCAGCGAACAAAGGAAGCATTGGCGCGCAAGCGTAACCGCAAAAAGCGTACACGGGATACCGAGTAACGCTTCGACATCACCAATCGATAACCAAGGGGCAGGCTTCAGAGCCTGTCCCTTTTAGCTTCTACCTACTATTCGACCCGCGTAAGTTTCATCGTCTCGGGATTCTCCGTGGGCCCCTCCGACGTGCGGACCGTCGAAATCGCCAGAGTGTTGCCTTCCACCTTAAAGGAGTAGGTGAGGTAGCGGCCGGGACGCATGTTGACGGTGCTCTTTGCCGTGATTGGACGAAGGGTGACGGTCGCGCCGGAGACCTCATAGGTTCCCGACTGGGCCGAGAACGCCCTCCACATTGCGAGGAGCTCCGCGTCGGTGGCCTTAGAAACATCGGCGTCGGCCCGTGGCTTCTCGCCGTGGACCCACATCATGCTGTAATGCTTCGCCGTGAACATGAATAGACCCGGCTGTGGATTGCTGAACTTGACGGCGCGCGGCCCGGTGGTTGTTACTTCGGTAATCCGCCAAACTCCAGTGAGCGCTGTCGGTTTCGATTGTGCGGCAGCGACTCCGGCAAAAAGCGCAAGTGTGGTGAGGAACTTCATGGGCTGTACCTCTGTCCGGGAATTATACCTTACCGATAACGCGGTGCGTAATAAAAAAGGCGGGCCCGGTCTCCCGGAACCCGCCTTTGTGTCTTTCACCCCGCTACCCTAAGGCGCGTAGGTGATCGTGATCTCCTGCGTGGTCGACATACCCTTGCTGTCGGTCACCGTCAGGTTGAAATAGTACGGACCAGGCGTCGGGCCGAGGACTACGGTCGGCTTCGACGTGTTGCCGCCGATGATCTCAGCCGAACCGTACAGCGTGGCCAGGCTGTAGGTCAACGGAGTGTTGCCCGACGGGCTGCTTGAACCGGAGGCATCGATCAGCACGTTGCGCACGGTCGTGGTCTGAGCGCTGCCGCCCGCGATCACGATCACCGGGGGTTGGCCCGTCGGCGGCGCGGTGGAGCCCACCGTCACCGTCAACGACTTCTGCGCCGTTACCCCGTTTTCACCCGTCGCGATACACATGTACGACGTGGTCGACTGCGGGTACACCGTGTAGGTGATGTTCGGCGTCAGGAACGTCAACCCGGCCATGGTAATGCTGGCCGCGTTCTGCGTCTGGCAGTTCAACACCACCGCGCCACCGGGAGTGGTCTGCGGATTCGGAGTGGCCGTGAAGCTCACCACGATCGGATTCGGAATCTGCGTCACCGTCACCGTGGCCGTGGCTGTCACGCTGCCGGCGGCGTTGGTCGCCGTCAACGTGTAGGTGGTGGTTGCTGTCGGGGACACGCTCTGCGAGCCCGCCGCAACGACCGTGCCCAGAGTTGTGATCGTCTGCGAAGTGGCGTTATCCACCACCCACAGCAGAGTCGAGCTCTGGCCGCTCAGGATCGACATCGGCGATGCCGAGAACTGGATGATCTTCGGCAGCGGACCCGCGGTCACCGCGACCGCGATACTGCACGAAGACGTCGTGTTGTTTGTTGCGTTGGTCGCCGTGACCGTGTAGGTGGTCGACACCGTCGGCGTCACCGCCGCGCTGCCGCTATTGCCCACCGATCCGACGCCCTGATTGATGGTGACCGCGGTCGCGTTCTGCGACTGCCAGTTCAGGGTCGACGATTCGCCGAGGATGATGTTCGCCGGCGATGCGTAGCAGGCCAGCAGCGTTGCCGTCGGCGTGGTTACCGTAATCGTCGCATTGGCCGAAACGCTACCCGCGGCGTTGGTCGCGGTCAACGTGTAGGTCGTGGTTGCCGTCGGCGATACGGGCGCCGTACCGGAGAGCGGCACGTTGCCGACCGCCGAGATGGAAACCGAAGTTGCGCCAGTCACCGTCCAGGCCAGGGTCGATTGCTGGCCGGCGGTAATCGCAGTCGGATTCGCCGTGAAGGAAACAACCACCGGCACTGCGGCCGAATTAGTCGTGATGTGGACGCGCGCCGAGGCCTGCCCGCCGTACGGGTCCATGACCGTCAGGCGGAACGTGTAGTTCTGCCCTCCCGCGGCCGTGAAGGTGGTAATCGCCGCCGTCGGCGACGACAGGGAAATGGTCGGACCCGCTTCCTGAATCCACTTATACGTCAGCGGGAAGCCGTCCGGAGAATACGAAGCCGAGCCGTTCAATGTGATTGTCCCGGCGGGAACACCGATCTGATCCGGACCCGCGTCGGCCACCGGAGGCGTCTCGCCCACGTGCACCAGGCGCGTCAGCACTTCGTAACGCACACGCGGCACGTCCATCGGAATCGGGATGCCGGATTCCATGAATTCCTTCGGCCGCATCAGGTTGCCCATCTGCACGCCAGCCACCGCGCGGCCCGAGTTGCCTTTGCCCAGCAGAGTTTCGTTCACGCCGCCTTCGACGGTGAACGCGAACTTCGGATTGATGGGGAACACGAAGCGCAGCGTGCCACCGACGCGGTCGCCGTTCACCACGCTCTTCAGATATGCGATGTTGCCTTCGAGATAAGTGTTGCCCACCAGGCCGACCGTGCCGCTGACGCCCGCCTGATCCACAATCTTCAGGATCCTCTCAGTAAACAGGTCGCTCGAAATATAACCGGTGGTCGGATTCACGTACGAGGCATAGTAGATCTGCCGGTTGTCCATGAAGCCCTTGGTGCCAAATACGCCCAGCTTGCCCCATTTGAAAATGTAATCGACGGTGAGGGCCGCCTGGCCCAGCGTGCCGGGAGAGTCGCCGGCCAGCGAAACGTTCTTGAAGCTGGCAAACAAGCCGGCTTGCAGGTGCGGCATAATCCTGTCCACTAAACCGATGTCGAACTGGCCTTCCTTGTCGCCGCGCGTGTACATGTACTCGCCCTGCGCCTGGACCGCGTAATGCTCTCCGAACACACCGAAGAAGCGGCCCCTGCCGCTGGCGCTCACGTGACCGTCCTGATCGGCGCCCACGTTGATTCCCAGCAACTGGAATTTCTCACCCTCTTTGCTCTTTACCGCGGGAGGCGCGGGCATCGACACCGGAGCCGCCGGAGGAGGCTGATTCACCTTCGATTCCAGCACTGCCTGATTGTTCTTCAGGGCGTCGAGGTCTTTCTTCAATTGCGCGTTCTGATCCGCCAGATCCTTCAACAGGCGCGCGATGTCGTCCAGCTTGTCGAGCCGTTTCAGCACTTCCGTGCAGCAGTCCGTCATGCCGCCTCGTGCCGGTTCCATGGCGCGAATGGCGTCGCCCGGACCGCCAGCCCCGATCATGCGGCCGCTCTCGTCCATCACCGTGATCACCACGCGCCGGTTCATCCAGCGGGCTTCGTCGGTTTTTGTGAACGTCGGCTTCTGGCCCGGATATTTCGGATCCACCTTGCCTCGCGTTCCGGTCGAAATCTGACCGGCGCTGGCGCCATACTTCACTAAGAAGTCGCGCACAGCGTCGGCGCGTGCCTGCCCCAGTTTTTCGTTGTACGGCGCGTTGCCGATGATGTCGGTGTGGCCTTCGATGCGAACCTTGTACCCCGGGTGCTTCTGCAACAGCTCCGCCACGCGAAGCAGGCTGGGATATCCATCCACCAGCACGGAGGAATTAAATTCGTAATTGATTTCTTCCCAATCGTCCTTGGACGCTTTTGTGTCCAGACCCTGCGCGCAAACTCCCACTGCCACCAACGGCAGCACCGCGAGCAACGCGGCAAACTTGTTGAACATGTTGACCCTCCTCAACCCTGAAACAACTCCAACCTATCTTGTTTTAGAACACTAACGCTGACGGCGTAAGAATCGACTGCCTGAAAGACCAGAATACACGAATATACAGCAGATACGCCAGTTGTCATTTGCGTTTCGCGAATAATGCGCCGATAATGAAGGCGAGCTTGTCGGACGGACAGTCGCTCGTGCATTTCTTCGAAATGTCGCGGGAGGAAAGTCCGGTCTCCATAGGGCAACATGCCGGCTAACGGCCGGGGGGGCTCGCTCAAAGCGAGCTTTACGGAAAGTGCCACAGAAAACAATACCGCCCGGTATGTATTTCGCCGGGTAAGGGTGAAAAGGTGCGGTAAGAGCGCACCGCGGCTCCGGTAACGGACGCCGGCAGGGCAAACCCCATGCGGAGCAAGACCAAATAGGGGAGGAGGAGCGGCCCGCTCCGTTAAGACTTCCGGGTAGGTCGCAGGAGCTGGAGAGAGATCTCCAGCCCCCCTTTAATTAGGGAAGATGAATGACTGTCGCTGTCATTTGGAGCAGCACGCAAGTGCTGCTGTTATGAGAGTACAGAAACCGGCTTATAGTCCGGCAAGCTTTATAGCCCCGTCCGTCAGGGCGGGGTTTTACTTGCGTCCGCCGCCGCCGCTCATGCCGCCACCACCACCGCCGTGGCCCGCCGCGCCGCTGGAGGCTCCGCCGCCGCTCAATCCCCCACCGCTGGATGTACCGCCGGTCGTTCGGCCGCCGCTGAATCCGCTCGATGCCGGCGCTACGCCTCCGCCGCTGTTGCCGCCCGCCGTACCGTAGGAGCCGCGAGGCGCCAGGTTAGAGCCGCCTGTCGCGCCATTGTAGTGAGGTGAATTCGCCGCACTATTTACCGGAAACGCGCTCCGAGCGCCGCCGCCCGACGTTCCGGGCATGAAATAGCCGACGTTGCCAGGGCTGTAGTAGGGATAACCGAAGAACGGGCTATAATACATGCCGTTCCCGTACGGCAGATAGGTGAACATTCCGTACCACGGATTGTAAGCCCACATTCCGGAGCCGAGCATCCCGTAGCCGTTGCCCAGATAGCCGTAGCTGTTTCCCATGTAACCGTTGCTCGAAGCGGTTCGCGCCGAGGAGACATTGGCCTGGGCCAGATATTCGGAGCGTCGCGACGCCCAGCGCATCAAAGCATCCACGTCTTTCACGTCGAACCCGTTCATGTCCAGCACGGCGCCCATCAAAACCTCGCGGCCTTTGCGCGCCACGATCGACTGATTTCCTTCCGTCACCCGCGCTTCGCCTTCGTACACCCGGAGCTTGGCGGGATCGGAACTGACCTCATATAAGCCGCGCTTAATCAGTTCGATATGGACGTCGCCCGAAACCAGCGTGATGGCATTGGAGGCCAGTAATTCGCCCACTTCCACCACCGCTTCGCCTGACAAAACCTCAAGCCGCGTATCGGAACGGCTGTTGGAGAGCATCTTAAAGGAGCTGTTTTCGCCGAGGCGCAGAATCACGCCGGGGTTCATGAGCACTTCCGCGCGGCCATCCTGAGCGGCGAGCGTCTTGCCGTTCTTCACGTCTGGGAACTCGGCGAATTTGGGCTGTACAGGCGTTCCTTCGAGAGTGACTTGCCCCTCTACGAAGTGAATCACACCGGAGTGCGCAGAAATCACCTGCTGCGCCCAAGCCGAACTCGTCCCAACCAGCAAAACCGCCAAAGGAAGCCGTTTCAGCATTCTGGAAACTCCTATGTATGCCATAATGCGCCATTTGCAATCCCGCGTCAAGCTGCTAGTGGGCATATAAGCTGTATAATTTGTAAATAGATATGCAGGCCCTGCTTCTGGCCGTCACGTTCTACCGCGACATTCTCCCGATTCTCCAGAATCACTGCCAGGAATGCCATCGCCCGGCGCAGATGGCTCCCATGTCTTTAATGAGTTATGAGGACTCTAGGCCCTGGGCCAAGGCCATCCGCGACCAGGTCCGCTCCCGCAAAATGCCCCCCTGGCCGGCCGACCCCTGCTGCGGGCATTTCGCCAACGACCGCTCCCTCGGCGCCTCAGAAATAGAAACGCTTGTAAAATGGGCAGATACCGGCGCTGCGAAAGGCGATCCGAGCGACGGGCCCGCGCCGAAAACATGGCCCGAAGGCTGGAATCTCCCCTCCCACGACCTGGAACTCGCCATGCCGAAGCCCTTCCAGATTCCCGCCTCCGGCGCGGTCGAATATCAGTATTTTCCTATCGCTACTGGCTTTAAGGAAGATCGGTGGGTGCAGGCCGTGGAGGTACGACCGGGGAACCGCAGGGTGGTCCATCACATCGTCGTCTATATCCGCGAGCCTGGATCGACCTGGACAGGTGGCCCGACAAAATCCGATATTTTAACAGTCTACGCCCCCGGATCGACCCCCGATTCCTGGCCTGACGGTATGGCCAAGCTGATCAAAGCCAGTTCCGACCTGGTTTTTGAGATTCACTACACTCCTACCGGCCAGCCTGCCTCTGACCAGACTCGCATCGCTCTGGTCTTCGCGAACAAGCCTCCCGCGAAGCGCGTGCTGACGCTGCAACTGAATAACGACCATTTTCGGATCCCCGCCGGCGAAAAAGATTTTCGCGTCAGCGCCTGGGGGTCGATTCCCAACGACGCTCTGCTGCTCAGCATGTTTCCGCACATGCACCTGCGCGGAAAATCATTTGTCTTTGCACTGATTGACGACAAGAAGACACTGCTCAGCGTCCCCAATTATGACTTTTTCTGGCAGCTTTCTTATCGCCTCAAGACGCCGATCCCTCTCAAGAAAGGCACGCGCATCGAATGTTGGGCGACGTATGACAATTCCGCCAACAACCCGCGCAATCCCGACCCGTCCGTGGACGTCACTTACGGGCAGCAAAGCTGGGAAGAAATGATGGTCGGGTTTTTCGACGTCGCGGTGGACGCAAACATCAGCAAACCGAATTTCTTCATTCGTCAATCCCCGCACTGACCTGCGGGGTTATAACCCCGTGGCGTAAGCCCGGGGATTTTAGGCGGTCTTGGTTTTCTTAAACACCCGATTCAGCACCGTGATGGCGCGATCCACATCCTGCTCCGTCAATATATACGGCGGCAGCATGCGAATCACCGTGTCATGCGTGCAGTTGATCAGCAGGCCCTCGGCCATGGCGTCGAGCACAATCTGTTTGCCCGGCATATCCAAATCCACGCCGATCATGAGTCCGACGCCGCGGACTTCTTTGATAAACCCGTAGCGCTTGGCGAGTTCGGTGAGCCTCATCCGGAAATAGCTCCCCGTCTCCGAGATTTTCGGCAGCAACGCGTCGAGAACGTCGAAAAATTCCAGCGCGACCCGGCACGCCAGCGGCCCTCCGCCGAACGTCGAGCCGTGCATTCCCGGTCCGATGGCAACCGCCGCGCGCTCATTCGCCGCGATGAAGCCCAGAGGGATCCCACAGGCGACGGGCTTGGCCGCCACCATCACGTCCGGCATGACGAGCGGATCAAAAAGCTGATACGCGTAGTAAGTTCCCGGACGTCCCACGCCGCACTGGATTTCGTCGAAGACGAGAAGCGCGTTATAACGATCCGCCAGCTCCCGAGCCTTCTTCACATACTCCAGCGTCATCGGGAAAATGCCGCCTTCGCCCTGCACCAGTTCGAGCACGATGCCCGCCGTATGTTCATTGACCACCTGTTCAAGCGCGGCGATATCGTTGCGCGGCACGAAATGCGCGCCCGGCACCATCGGCACGAAATCGCGGCGGTATTTCTCCTGCCCGGTGATCGACAGCGCGCCGAACGTCCGCCCGTGGAAGGAATTTTCGAGCGCTACCACGTGATGCTTGGCCGGATCGATTTTATTCCCGTGCGCCCGCACCATTTTCAGCGCGCCTTCCATGGCTTCGGCGCCGGAGTTGGAGAAGAAAACGCGATCGAGGCCACTGGTCTTGGCAATGCGCTCGGCGAGCGGGCCCTGATATTCGTGGTAATAAAGATTCGAAATATGCAGCAGCAACCCGGCCTGTTCACGGATCACTTTGGTGAGCCGCGGGTGCGCGTAGCCCAGCGCGTTGACACCGATGCCGGCGATCAGGTCCAGATAACGTTTCCCGGCCGTATCGTACACATAGCAGCCCTTGCCGCGATGGATGACCAGCGGGAAGCGCGAATAGTTCTGGAGCAGATACTGCTTCTCTAAATCCACAACAGAGGGATGCTCGACGGGAGCAGCGACGGAGGATTCCATTACTTTATGATAGTGGCCCCACCGCTCCCTGTGGTGATGCATTGCGTCACATGCGCGTGGCGCACGTCCGCGGCGTGCCGCGTCGACACTCGTTTCGATGCTTGGCCGTCGTTTCCATCGGTCTCGCAGACGGGCGTCGAGATCAGTCCCAAGGGTGCGCGCGCCACATGTCCCCTCCATTACTGTCGGGGCTCGGTAGTAGAGTTGTGGCGCGCCTGCGGAGCTCGGGTTTCTTTCCGAGCCCCGACAGTAATGGAGGGGACGACTAGAATGGTCCGATGATCGTTGTGATGGCGGGCCTGCCGGGAACCGGCAAGAGCACAGTGGCCCGGGCGCTGGCCGATGAGCTCGGCGGCGTCGTGCTCAATAAGGACCAACTGCGCGCGGAGCTGTTTCCGAGGGAGTTTGTGGAGTACTCGACCGAACAGGACGATTTCGTGCACGATCTGATGCTGCGGACGGCGGAGTATTTACTGGCGCGGTATCCAAAGCTGATTGTGTTTTTGGACGGGCGCACGTTTTCTCGCGCGTATCAGATTCAGTGCGTCATGGACGCGGCGGGAAAACTCGGGACGCCGTGGCGGATTATCGAATGCGTGTGCGACGAACGAATCGCCATGGGGCGGATCGAGCATGGGAAGAAGCATCCGGCCAGGAATCGGACGGTGGAGTTGTACTTTAAGATCCGCGCCGAGTTTGAGCCGATAGCGCTGCCGAAGCTGGTGGTGGACACGGGGCGCGAGATGCGGGCGTCGCTGGTCGCGGCAAAGGAATTCTTGGCCTGGTAAGGTTCGAGGTCGGCCCAAGTCATCGAGGGCTGTGCTCACGACGATTTACTAGTCTTCGGACCATTCGCGTTCCAGCATCCGCGAATACTCGCCTGAAGCGTAAATCTCGAAGTCGAAATTCATCGGCGCGATATCGGTGAACTGTGCCTGGCTCTGGCGGCAAAGAAAGATCGAATCGGCGTAGCGATAGTAGTTGCGGACGAAATCGTCGGCCAGCACGCCTCGCGCCGGGACCTCGGACAGGATGGCGTTCAAGCCCAGCGCGCGCATGAAAATCGATTTGAAGTCGGCCACTCCCCATTTGCGCAGCTTGGCCTGCACCGAAGGAGGCGTGTTCTGCACCAGGTAGGCGGCGAAACTCTGGAACTTGATTCCGGTGCCGGCCATGCCGGGCTGCCGTTCGACATGGTCGAGCGACTGTTCAATCCACCGGACCAGGTCCTTGCCCACATAGAACAGCATGCGGATTTCGCAGTAGCGGCCTTCGAGCAGCGACTTGTCGAGATCCTCGGTGGTGCGTTCCCCGGTGGGCAGCAATCCTTGCAGCATCAGGCTGGCGCGGGAGCTTTCCACCAGCTTGTCCGGTCCCGCGGCGTCGGCGAACGGATGGAGGATCAGGGGCGGCAATTTCCGCGTGGAATTCGCGACGGTCGGGCTGCTGGGGCTGGTTTGCATGGCTTTTGGTGAACCAAGTATGCCAAATTAATGGCGCTCCGTAAGCAGTACTTTCGCCTCAATTGTTTTATCCCCACGAAGTACCTTGACCAGTACCAGGTCGCCGGGTTTATGGGCCCGGAGGGCGTAAGTAAAATCGTAGAGGTTGGCTATGTCCTTGCCGTCGAACTCGATCAGAATGTCGCCCGCCTTCAGGCCGGCCTTGGCCGCGGGCGTGCCGTCGCGAACATCGGCGAAGCGGACGCCCTTGGGGGGTTCGTTGAAGTCCGGGATGCTGCCGAACGCGGGCCCATAGCCGGAGCCTCCACCTGAACCGACCGGACCCGCGGAAGGCGCCGCGACCCTTTGAAATTGGGGTCGCGGATCGCTTTCCAGGTGTGTGATGATCTCCGCGATGTAGTCCAGAAGCTTCGCGGCGTCGGCGCTGTCGATCTTGTCGAAGGTGTCGCTGGGCTTGTGATAATCCGCATGCAGCCCAGAGAAAAAGAACAGCACCGGGACGTTCTTGGTGGTGAACGACGTATGGTCGCTGGAACCGTAGCCGGCTTTTTCAGCCAGGTCGACCTGGATCGGCGCGGGAGGCTTCACGTCCGCCAGCAATTTGGGAAACGTCGAGCCGGTGCCTTCGCCGCTCAAATAAATTTTTCCTTCACGGACGCGGCCGATCATGTCCATGTTGATCATGGCTACGGCCTTCTCTAAGGGTAGCGTAGGGTGATTCACGTACCATTCACTTCCGAGCAGGCCAAGTTCTTCCCCGGCGAAGGTCAGGAACAGAATGCCCCGTTTTTGTTTGGGCTGTTTTGTCGCCCACCGGGCAAGTTCAATCACGCCCGCCGTCCCCGAAGCGTTATCGTCGGCGCCTGGATGAATGGTTCCGATCTGCGAAGGCGCCAGCGAATGTTCGTCGCCCAGGCCTAAATGATCGTAATGCGCTCCGACGATCACGTATTCGTCAGTCTCGCCGGGCAAATAAGCGGAGACGTTGTGAGCGGTCTTGGTTTCGGTGCGAACATCGACCGACAGATCGACCGAAAGATTCGACAGCGCGAACGAGTGCGGATGGCCGTCCTGGTCGATTTGTTTCGAGATCGCGTGCAGATCGCGGCCTTCGGCCTTCAGCCATTTTTCGGCGACGTCGTACCGCATGCGGATATAAAGGACGCCCGCGTCCTTGGGGCCGTTGGCTTCGGAAAATTTCCCTAAATCGTCGACTGTTTCACCTTGAGACGAGGCGTGATGATCGGTGTCGTTGACCAGAATCACGCCGCGCGCTCCGTGCATCTTGGCATTCACCGCTTTATCGGCAAAACTCACATGATCGTTATGGGGGTTCTCTTGCGGCTCGTGGCGCAGGATCAGCACGAACTTGCCGGTGACGTCCAGCCCGTCGTAATCGTCGTAACTTTCCTTCTTGTCGGTGACGCCGAAACCGGCGAAAACCACGCCCGCGTGCAGTTCGCCCGAGGAGGAGAAGCTCATGGGCAAAAAATCCTTACCCTCTTGAAGAGAGCGGGATCCTCCTGATTCCTTGAATTTCAGACGGTTCTTCGTGCCCAGGTGCGCTCCGAGCTGCACCGGAAACGCCAGCTCCACCGGTTTCAGGCCGAAGGAGCGGAACTGATTTTCGATATAGCGCGCGGCTTTTTCCAGTTCCGGCGAGCCGGTCGCGCGGCCTTTCAGCTCCGGCGAAGCCAGGTAGCGGATATGCGCCAGGTACTGGTCGGGGTTAATGTCGGCGGCACCGAGGAGGCCCAACGCCAGGAGGAAAATTCCACTCAAACGATAGCATCGATTCCGAGCCGTGACCAAAGGGAGCGGTGACATCACTTGATAATCGTCGGAATCTTCACTGTGCAGCAGTCGTCCTTTTCAGCGGGTTTGGCTGCGGTCGCCTGATGATCGAGCTCCATTTTAATGAGAACCTGCAACGTCTCCCACGGCACCGCGCCTTCGAGCTTCCGTCCATTCACGAACAGCGTTGGCGTGGCGTTGATCCCGAGCGAATGGCCGACGGCGAGCGATGCGCTCACTTCCGGGTCGGTCGTCTTGCCTTCCAGGCAGCGGCTGAGTTGCATCCCGTCGAGCCCCTTCGCCGTCGCGAATTCCTGGAGCTTGGAATTGATATTGTCCAGGCCGATGTAGGACTGATTTTCGTAGACCCAGTCGTGATAATCCCAGAACGCAGCCGGATTCTGCTTGTAGACGCAGCGCCCGGCAACGGCCGCCTGCCGCGCCCAGTTGTGCAGCGCTTCAAGCGGGAAATCGCGGAAATAGACGCGCACCTGGGTGGGGAACGTCTCGACAATGTTCTTGTGAATCACCTCTGATTCGGCCTTGCACAAGGGACATTGGAAATCGCTGAAAATGACCACCGTCACCGGCGCGTTGGCCGGCCCCAGGCTGGGCGCGCCCTTCACGTCCAGCTTGTCGAGGTTGGCTTGAAACGGATTGTGATTGATGTCGTACACGTCGGCGCGGAAGATCTTCTTGCCGTCTTTCGACATGTAGTAATGCTGCGCCGGCAGCTCGTTCCCATTGAAGGTGAGGTGCACGGCGACGTCCAGGAAGCCTGGCAGGTCCTTCGCTTCTTTGGCGTCGTCGATCTTGACGCCGACGTCGGGGCGCCACAGCTCGACGTGCCGCAAATAGGCTTCGAGCGTCGCTTTGTCAAAGCCGGTCTTATCCGCGGCGGCCGCGAGTCCGGCGCAAAAGATCAGTAGGGCAGCAATCAGTTTCATGAAAAATCCTGGTTATTCAATGTTTCACATCACCGGCCCGATGCGCCAGGGAACGAACTCCTGATGCCCGAGCCTTTCGCTGGCCGTACGTTCGCCTGAGGCGACGCGCAGCAGGGCGTCGAAGATTTCGTGGCCCACTTCGGCCACTGTTCGCTCGCCTTCCGCAATCCGGCCGGCATTCAGGTCCATATTGTCCTTCATGCGGTGATACATGACGGAATTGGTGGCGATTTTAAACACGGGGATGGTCGGGAAGCCAATCGCGCTGCCGCGTCCGGTGGTGAACGCGATCAGATTCACCCCGCCCGCGCCGAGCCCAGTCAGCGATTGAGGATCGTGCCCCGGCGTATTCATAAAAACAAACCCCGGAGCTGTGATCCGTTCGGCGTAATCGATGGCGTCGTTCAGCGGAGTTGTGCCCGCTTTAGCCACCGCGCCCAGCGATTTCTCCAGAATATTCGTCAGGCCGCCCTCTTTGTTCCCAGGCGACGGATTGTCATCGAAACTACCCTCGAACCTCGCCAGATATTTTTTGTAGCCGTCGACGAAGCCCAGCAGCTTTTCGGCGACCGCTCGGTTCCGAGACCGTCTCACCAAAAGATGTTCGGCGCCGAAGATTTCGGTGGTTTCCGCCAGCACGAATGTCGCTCCGGCTTGCGCCAGGAGATCGCAGCAAACGCCCAACGCCGGATTCGCCGTGATGCCGGAGAACGAATCGGACCCGCCACAATTCAAGCCAAGCGAGATTTTCGACGCGGGCAGGACAGCGCGCTTCTCGGCAGCGGCGCGTTCAATCATTTTGTCGATGGATTTGCGCGCCGCTTCCACCGTGGCTCGCTCGCCCCCGACTCCTTGCAGCGTCATCCCCACCAATCGATCCGTCCGCGGGGTTCCCGCGCCGAGATAATGATCGATCTGGTTCACTTCGCAGCCCAGCCCGAGAATCACCGCCGCCGAAACGTTGGGATGGTCCAGCACGCCGGCCAGCGTGCGCCGCAGCTGCGCCAGATCCGGCCCCGGCGATTGTCCGCAGCCGTCGCCGTGAGGGAACGCGACCACTCCATCCACGCCCTCGGGGAGCGATGCTTTGTCGTAGCTCGACGCGATCCATTCCGCCGTATGCGCCGCGCAATTGCTGGCCGCGACCACCGCAATATAATTGCGCGTCCCGGCGCGACCGTCTTCGCGTGCGTAACCCATAAACGTCGGAACGGCGGCGGGTGTCGCCGGCAGCGGAATGTCGCCGGTCGGAAATTCATAATTAAAATGGATCTCTTCAAACGCGACGTTGTGGGTGTGGACGTGGTCGCCCGGTTCGATGGCGCGGCTGGCGCGGCCGATGCTCTGCCCGTAGCGAACCAGCGTTTCGCCCGCCGCGGCACCTTTGATCGCGACTTTGTGCCCGGCGGGGATGGGCCCGCGCGTATGCAGGGACACACCCCCAACATTGAGTGCGGTTCCGGCGCTCAAGGGCACTCGCGCAATGGCGACGTTATCGCGCGGATGAAGCTGAATGGCGGAATTTTCCGCGGTCGGGAGTTTCGAAATGCCGAGAAGGCTCATTTATATCTATCTTAAGAGTACTGTTTCGCAGATCTGTTCGCCCGTGTGGACGTGCAATTTCCCGGACTTTTCTCCAGGGGCGGGATGAATCCAATAGCCGTCTTTGCCCGGAACCGGAATCTGCGCCGGGCCATCGACCAACAGAAACTCGCCCGCTTCGACGCCTTCAATCAGCCGCCCGATATGGATATGGACGTGGCACTGGGTACGAACGTTATCACCGTTGTAGGCGATTCCCCAGCGCTCGCCCCATTTTTCCTTCGCCTTCGCGATCGCTTTGGTCCACAGTTCTAACTGAGTTTCCGGCGTCAGGTCGGCGATTCGCTGCATCCCGACCTTCTGTTCCCTCGGCAGCGCCAACAAACGATTCGGTTTTTTCGGATTTGCGTCGGGCACGAAAAATATGCGCATACCGGCCGGCTGCTCCTCGGTGATCTTGGTCAGGCTGCACTGGCGCGCGTCGAGCGTCGCCGGGATTTTCACGTCGCAGGAGCAGGGGGTTTGCGCCCAGGCACACATCGACAACGGAACCACGACGAGAATCCGCACCAGAACATTATACTGGAGACTTGTCTCGAAGCTGGCTGATCGCTCCGCTGCTGCTCCTCTATCTCCTCGACCTGGGGGGCGTGGGATTTATCAGCACCGACGAACCTCGGTATGCGTCCATCGGCCGCGAAATGGCTCGCTCCGGCGATTGGGTTACTCCCCGGCTCGATGGCTCCGCATGGTTCGAAAAACCTCCGCTATTGTATTGGATGACCGCGGCCGGCAACGCCGCCGGACTGCCCGGCGAATGGGCGGCCCGGCTTCCGGTGGCTCTGTTGAGCCTGGCGTTTCTGCTTCTCTTCTTCTACTTCGTCGGCCGCGAATTTTCGATCCCCACGGCCATCGCTGCGACCACCATCCTGGCGACTTCAGCCGGTTGGCTGGCCTACAGCTTCAGCGCTCTGACCGATCTGCCGATGTCGGCGATGCTGGGCGCGGCCATGCTGGTAACGCTCTTTGAAAACAAGAAGTGGACCGGCTTCGCGGCCGGGGCCCTGCTAGGTCTGGCGGTTCTCGGCAAAGCGTTCGTGCCGCTGGTGCTGTTCGCGCCGGTCTTTGTGATCGCCCGAGGAAAGCGCTCCGCCATCGTCGCGGGCGTCATCGCGATCGCGGCGCCCTGGCACATCCTGTGTTTCCTGCGCAACGGCCACGCCTTCTGGGACGAGTACTTCTGGCGCCAGCAATTCTCCCGTTTTTTCACCACCGAGCGGCAGCATGTTCACGGCTGGTGGTATTACATCCCGGTCCTGCTGGCCGGGCTGTTTCCGTGGACTCCCTGCGTCGCGCTGCTGGCGCGCCGGTCGATATATCTGGACGCCCGGATGCGTTATCTGGGAATCTGGCTGCTCTACGGGTTCGCGTTCTTCTCGGCGTCGCAGAACAAGCTGGCCGGTTATCTGCTGCCGTTGATGCCCGGCCTCGCGCTGCTGCTGGCCGTCGCCCTGGAGCGGGAAAAGTCCAAAGTTGTATCTTGGGCGCTCGCGGCGAGCATGGCGCTGCTGGTCGTGCTGCCGACCGTCGCCGCCTCGCTGCCCGACGCCATGCTCTCCGGATTCGGGCGAACGCACATGACCCTCACCCTTGGACTGCCGTTCCTTCTGGTAGTGGTCCTGTTTGCGGCGTCCGTGCAGTGGCTTTCCGGGTCCGGAAAGCCGTCGCTGGCGATGCTGGCCGGGGCGCTGGCCGTCCTGTTCGGCGTTGCGTATTTGAAAGGAGAAGTGTTTCCCGCGCTCGACGACCGGGTTTCCGCGCGCGGCTTCTGGAGGCGACACGGGGACTCCGCTGTCTGTATCGACAACGTCGGCCGGGCCTGGGAATATGGCCTGAATTACTACGCCGGGCGCCCGTTTCACGCCTGTGAACCGGGAGAAAAGCCGCGAATCGTCGTCGTGAATGGCCGCCTGACCGTGGAGCCGTAGGTGGCGTACGCACTCCTGCGTGCCGCGTCGAGACTTATCTCGACGCCTGTAGTCCGGCATCGACACGAGTGTCGACGCGGCACGCCTGGGGCGTGCGCCACATTACTCGTCGAAAAGTCGCGCTACCGGTAATTCCCAGCCTGGGACCATCTCCGGCAGCAAGAGAGTCTCATCGCTGCGCCACGATGGAAGCCGTCGCCGTCGGGAAGCTGTTCGAACGCCTGCCACGTTATCTGACCGGTGCTCGTTGCCATGAGGCCATTGTAGACGAAGACTAACCGGTTTACACCAATGTTTCGCACGTGCTACACTGGCACAATCAGTTGTTGCCCAGGGGCTAGTTTTACATCTCACTTTTTGGAATTAGGAGACCTGCATTGACCAAGCGTATTTCTCGCTCTGTCTGCATATTAGCGGCGCTTTTCGTACTCGCGGCACCGTTCACTTTTAGCCAGTCGATCACCACCGGCGACGCGGTGGGCGTAATCACGGATTCTTCGGGCGCAGTCGTTCCGGGCGCCACCGTCACCCTTAAATCGGCCGAAACGGGCGAAGTCCGCACCGTGACGGCGAACGCTCAGGGCCAGTATCGCTTCCCATTGTTGAAACCGGGCGATTTTGTCATCACGGCAGCCTCCAAAGGGCTGAAGTCGAACATCAACAAAATTACGGTGCTGGTCGGCCAGGAGCAGGAAGTCAACATCTCGATGAACGCGCAGGGAACCAACACCATCATCGAGGTGACTACCGAAGCCGCCCTGGTGCAGGCGGAGAACGCCAACCTGGAGAGCAACTTCAACCAGAAGCAGGTGATGGATCTCCCCATGGCGGGTGGCGATCTCACCACGCTGGCCATGACCGTCCCTGGTATTCGAGTCAATGTCACCGGCGGTTCCAGCAACATGAACGCTAACGGCATCCCCGGCGCGTCGATTCTGTACACGCTGAACGGCATGGACCAGAACGATCCGGCCAACAACATCAACAACTCCGGCGCCAGCAACAACCTGCTGGGGCAAAACTCGGTGGCCGAAGCGGCCGTCGTGATGAACGCCTACAGCCCGCAATACGGACGCATGGCAGGCGCGCAGGTCAACCTGGTGGGCATTTCCGGAAGCAACCAGTTTCACGGAAATCTGTTCTATAACTTCAACAACCAGGACATGAACGCCAACGCGTTCTTCAATAATTCCACCGGCACGCGGCGAGGCAGATCGGACGCGCACCAGTTCGGCGGCCGAATCGGCGGCCCGATCCTGAAAAATAAACTGTTCGCGTTCTACGATAACGAAAACCTGCGTTACGTTTTGCCGGCCGCCGGCGTCGTATCGCTTCCTTCACCCCAGTTGCAGGCCTATACGCTGGCCCACGTGCCGGCAGCGTCGTTGCCTTTGTATCAGGACTTCTTCAATCTGACCAGTGGTTCGCCCGGAATCAATCGGGCGGTTGCGGTGACCAACGGCCCCGGCCAGTTGCAGGACGGGAACGGCCACCTGGGCTGCGGCACGGGAACCTTCACCGGCACGCCCACCGGCTCCGGCGGAATCTTCGGTGTCAACACCCCCTGCGCGGTGGCCTTCGGCGTGAACGACACGGAGATCAACACGGAACAGCAGTCCACATACCGCGTGGACTACAACATCTCCAATAGCCAGAAGTTTTTCGCCCGCCTCGAAAACGATCACGGGATTCAGGCCACCGGCACCAGCCCGATCAACCCGTTGTACAACTCGGTCAGCAACCAGCCGTCGTGGCAGGGGAGCCTCAATCACACCTGGGTCATCACTCCCACCCTGGTCAACAACTTCGTCGGGTCGGTGCTATGGTACACCGCTTTGTTCGGCGTCGCGGATTTCGCCAAGACCCAAGCGCTGATGCCGGATTCCATCGCCATCGCCGATGGCGGCGCCAATGGCGGCGGCTTCGCAACCGTCGGCGCGGGAGCCTTCCCCAACGGCCGAAACGTCGGCCACATTCAGATAGCGGACGATTTGTCGTGGACCAAAGGCCGCCACACGATCAAGGCCGGTATCTCCTATCGCTACGACAAATACACCTACTCGAGCATCGCCTCGGGCGCCTTCCTCGGAGCTTACAGCCTGAGCGATCTGGCGGACTTCGCAAACGGCAAGCTGAATTCCTCCGGAACCGGTCTGGGCAGTTCCTTCGCCCAGTCCTACCCGAAGTACGGCGCGCTTCACTTCCGCTTCCCCTCGGCCGATTACTATGTCGGCGACGAATGGGCCGTCAGCAAGAATATCAAGCTGACCTACGGGATGCGCCTTGAACAGGACTTGAATCCCACCTGCAACGAAACCTGCTTCGTGCTGACCAACGCGCCGTTCATTTCTTCGGCCTATCAGGGCGGCGCGAGCGTTCCGTATAACAGCACCATCCAGACCAAGTCGAACCTCTTCTACAAGGCGGAGGCGGTGATTGCACAGCCGCGCGTGGGAATCGCCTGGAAACCGTTCGGCAATGACAAGACGGTCATCCGCGCCGGCGTCGGCCTGTTCTCCACCAATTACACGGACGGCCTGGCCGGTACGTTGGCCAACCAGATCCCCAACAAGTTCGCCCCCGGCGGATTGAACTTCGGCACCGTGGGAATCGCCGCCGATCCCAACAGTTCGGCCTATGCGGCGCAGGCCTCGGCTAACGCCTTCTTTACCGGTTTCGGCGCGGGCTACACGCTGGCGCAGATTAAGAGCGCGGTGCTTCCGGCCACATTTGGCACGCCGAGCATCAGTACGTTGCCCCCCGAGTTCCGGGCGCCCAAAGACATCGAGTGGAGCTTCGAGATCCAGCATGCGCTCACCTCACACAACATGTTGACCGCCAGCTATGTGGCCAATCACGGCTATAACCTCCAGGAGACGGTGAACGCCAACGCCTACGCCGCCGTCAATGCGACGTTTACGTCGCGCTACGGCGCCACCTACGGCGGATTGCCGACGGCTGCCCCCGACCCGCGTTTCGTTTCCGTGACGCAGTATTACAACGACGGCGTCAGCAACTATAACAGCTTGACTCTCACCTACCGGCACACCTCCAGCTTCGGGCTGACCAGCCAGATCCACTACACCTGGAGCCACACGCTGGGAACCGTCGCCTATGAGAATCCGCTGAACCTCAACGGCAGCTACGGCAACCTGGGCTTCGATAACCGGCACCAGGTGGCCGGCGATCTGCTCTGGAGCCCGACTCACCGGTTCCAGAACAAGGCCGTCAACATGCTGGCCGGCGGCTGGCTCTTCGGAACCAAACTGTACCTCTACAGCGGCGCACCGTTCACCCCGACCGACAGCAAGATTCCCTCGCAGATCAACTCCGCGGGTGGCATCCTGACGCCGATCGCCGACCTTCTCGTCTCGAGCGCCCTCGGCTCGAACTGTGGAAAGGCCGCCGTAAACGCGCCGTGTTTACCGAAGACGGATTTCGCGACCTACCTGACGACTTCCGGCGTCGGCACCGCCGTCCAGCAAGACTGGGGCAACATTTCGCCGGGCCAGTTCCGCGGACCGGGTTACTTCGATATCGACACGAATATCGCCCGCAACTTCCGGATCCACGAGAAGATGGTGTTCAACCTGGGACTGCAGGCTTACAACGTCCTCAATCACGCCAACTTCGGCAATCCTTCGGGCACCTTGTCCTCAGGATCGTTTGCCCAGATCACGACCACGCTTGGCCCCCCCACCAGCATCTACGGCACGGGGCAAGGCGCAGCGGTTTCGGGACGACTGATGGTAGTCACCGGCACCTTTACCTTCTAAGCAAACTCAGTAATAGAAAAAGGGGCGAGCTTTCGGGCTCGCCCCTTTTTCTTTGGAGGAAGGGAAGCGGAATTACTTCTTTTTGCCCTTCTTCTTGGCGACCTTTTTCGGAGCAGTTTTCTTAGGAGCGGCTTTCTTCGGCGCGGCTTTTTTTGTGGCCTTTTTCGGAGCAGCCTTCTTTGGAGCAGCCTTCTTGGCCGCTTTCTTCGGCGGAGCCTTCTTCACGGCTTTCTTAGGCGCAGTTTTCTTGGCGGCGGCCTTCTTGGGAGCAGCCTTTTTCGGCGCGGCTTTCTTGGGCGCGGCCTTCTTAACAGCAGCCTTCTTAACAGCAGCCTTCTTAGCAGGAGCCTTCTTGGGGGCCGGTTTGGCAGCAGCCTTGGCCACCGGCTTCTTCACCGGCGGAGGCTCCAACGGAATCTCTTCCACCACAATGATCGTCTCCGTCACTATCACCGGCTGGGGAATTGGAATCGATGGTGTCTCTTCGTCGTCGTCGTCGATCCCGTAATCGCCAAGATCGTCGTCTACGTTAATTTGCGTCCCTTCCTCGTAATCGTCTAGTTCGTCATCCTCGACTGAAAGTCGATACCTGAGCATTTCTTATCTGCCTCCTGAGGCGCACGTCGAAGCGGCGCCAGAGCGTAATCAAAATTAGAATATCTCGTTTTCCAATTAAGGCAAGAAAAAAAAGCCCCATGCGTCAGGGCGGGGTTACTCGCATGCCCGCAGCAGCCCCAAACTGACGAGCGTGGGTGAAACTTCGTGTTGGACCGCTCCTGCTAGTCACGGCTCTGTTTCAAGCCCTGGGGCGCCGCGATTTTTTCACCGCCTCTGACGCATGGGGCTAGTTATTCGGCGTATGCAGCGCCGCAGTGTGACGCACTGGAGCCTTCGTCGCACTCTTCTGCGCCGCCCTGGCCTTCTTAACCGCCGCCGCTGCGGGCGCACCGGGCGCGCGACGTTTGGCAACTGTCTTTTTGGCCGCCGTCCGGTCCCCTGGATAGGCCACCGGAATCGCCATCAGCCCGCCTGCCTCCGGCAGCTGTTCGTGGTTCATCTGGCTCAGCACGGACGTCTGCGTACTATACCGTTTGGCGAGACCCGCGAAGGAATCGCCCGTGCCCACCCGGTGTAGCCGCCACGCATCCCTCTTGTTCGGAGGAACCACCGCGAACGCCGTCTCAACCGAGGACAATGTCCCCTTCGGCACGTGGACGGTGAACCCCGCCGGCGCCACCGATTTAATCAGCCCCGGGTTCAGTTCCTTCAGCTCGCTCAACGGCCTGTCCACGGCGTCCGCGATCAGAGCCAGATGGGTTGGCGCGTCCAGGATGACCGAATCCGTTTCCACCGGACTTTCGACATCCAGATGATCGAGGCCGTATTCCGGAGCGTTCTTGCCGATAATGGTCATGGCCAGAATCACCGGAACGTAGTTGGCCGTCTCCTTCGGCAGCGCGTTCAACCGCCTCAGTTCGAAGAAATCCGCATAACCCGTCCGCATCACCGCTTTGTCCACGCACGCCGGGCCGCAATCGTAGGCCGCCATGGCCAGGTACCAGTCGCCGAAATGCGTGTACAGGTCTTTCAGATGCCTGGCCGCGGCGCGCGTCGCCTTTTCCGGATCCATCCGGTCATCGGTCGACGCCGTCTGCATCAGGCCGTACTCACGCCCGGTGGCCTTCGAGAATTGCCAAATCCCCACGCACAACTTGTTGGACATCGCCCGCGGCAGATATCCCGATTCGGCCTGCGCCAGGAACATCAACTCCCGCGGTACGCCTTCTTCGGCCAGGATTCTCTCGATCAGCGTCTTGTACCGCCCCTGCCGCTTCAGCCCCGCCGCGATAATCCGTTTGCCCCGCTCGCTGGAAAAGAAATTAACCGCCCCGATCACCGTATCGTGTTGTTGTAAAGGTAGTTGCGATGTGGTGGAGCGAATCATGTCCATCACTTTGCTGCGCGTCCCGGGGTCGGGCGAGGGCGAAAACGTCAACTCCACCATGCCGTCCATAGGCCGCTTGTCGTACACCACTTTGTCCGATTCGCCCACTGCCGCCTGATCGGCGTCATAGCGGTAAATGGCCTCTATCAACTCGTCCAGGCGCCGTTCGACGCGGGCCCTGTCCGGCAGATTCTCCGGAGCCGACAGCAGAGCTTCCACCGCTTTGTCGAAATTGATGCGCGCATCGCCCGCATTCCCCGCTTCCAGAGCCTTCTTGCCCTCCGCGAAGCTGTCGTCGGCCTTCCTGATCAGAAACTCGGCATCGGTGGGGCGGGGAAGGGGGGTCAACGCCAGCGTCACCATCGGCACCTCATTGCCGTAATAGGCACTTGGAGGCGACGGCGGATCGAGCACAGGCTCGACCGGTGCAGCCATGGGGCGCGAAGGAGGCAGAAAGAACTGCTTCATCGGCTGCGGAGGAGTGGTGAAGGCGCAACTCGACAGAAAGACAGTGCCCCCGGCAAGCAAAGCTCTGCCGGTCCGGGACTTAAGGTCGATCCACATGTACCTGTTAGATCGTCAGTTTAACAGAAACATGACCGTGCGCGTCAAGGGCGGCCCTGTGCTTAGAGCTTGCCAGCTCGCGGCGTCGGCTTCCACCGGCGTCCCCCTGCCGACGCGAGCAAACCTGCGCGGGTTTCAACACGACGGAAGCCGATTCGTAATTCGCGCTTCCACCCTACCCCGCCATCCACAGATTCTCCGCGAACCCCCATTCCGTGTCGATCCATTGCGCCGGACTCGTAAATCCACTCTCCGCCGCCATGGCCGCGATCTGCGGAAGACAGTACTTGTGACTGCTCTCCGTCCAGATCGTTTCTCCTTCTGCAAATTCGACGGTAATCCCCGCGGCTTCGATAAAAACCTTCTGCGCCACCCGCGACCGCAGATGCATCTCGATGCTCCGCGCCTCTTCATTGAACCGCGCCACGTGCTCGAATTGCGGCAACACGAAATGTCCGCCCAATTCCCGGTTAATGCGCGCCAACAAATTTAGATTAAACGCCGCCGTCACGCCCAATGGGTCGTCATAAGCATCGAGGAGGACCGGCACGGGCTTCATCAAATCGGTGCCCAGCAGCAGAAAATCACCAACCTCCAGCATCGACCGGATCTTTTTCAAAAACGCGAGGGCCGCCGCGGGCTCGAAGTTCCCGATGGTGCTCCCCAGGAACAAAACGAGCAACTGCTCCCCGGCTCTCCGTCGCGCCGCGACTTCCAGCAGTCCGTCCAGATACTCGCGCTCGATTCCCACCACGCTGACGGTAAGAATGTCGCGCACCTCGCGCTCACAAGCCGCCAGCGCGGTGGCCGAAATCTCGATCGGAAAATAGCGCGTGTGATGATGCGCCAGGGATAGCGCGCTCAAAATCCGCCGCGTCTTGATCCCACTGCCGCTGCCCAGTTCCGCGATCGCGACGCCGTTCGGCATCCTCGCCGCGATGTCCCGCGCGTGACGCTCCAGAATCCGGTCCTCGGCCCGAGTCACGCCATATTCCGGAAGCTCCGTGATCACTTCAAAGAGCCGCGAACCGACGGCGTCGTAGAGATACTTCGACGGCAACTCCTTCTGCGCTTTCGCAAGTCCGGCGCAAACCTCTTCCGCGAAAATACCGGTGATTGTAATCATCGCGTCACGCAGCGGAATCCGCAGTATGCGTAGGGATAGTTTGGTTGGAACCAGTTGCGGAACGAAGGCCGCAGCAAACATTCCGCCGTGCGCGCCGACCCGCCCTTCATCACATAATGCCGGCCATCGAAAAAATTGGCCGAATATCCCGGATAAAAAGGAAACGGCTTAAATCCGGGAAACGGTTCAAACAGCGTCGAGGTCCACTCCCAGCCATTTCCCCTCATCCCAGGATCTGCCGACACCGGAACCGGGTCCCAGCGCCGGAACCCCGTGTTTCCAATCCCTGACGATAACGCCGCCCTCTGCCATTCCGCCTCCGTAGGCAGCCTTTTTAGAGCCCATTCCGCATAGGCCGACGCCTGCGCATGACTCACGTAAACGGGCCAATCGAGAGGCATGGGGATCTCTTCAAACATCGTCCGGTAAAGGCCGTCATTCTTCCAGAAAACCGGCCGTTCCCCGCCGTTCTGAACGAATTTTAAATAGTCGCCGTTGGTAACCTTATAACGGTCGATTTCGAAGTCGTCCACCTCCACCAGGTGCGCATCGAATTCGTTGTCCCACCCAAATCCCTCGGACCGGCCCAAAACCACGGTGCCCGCGGCAATCTTCAACATCCCCGCCTGGGCGCGACTCGGAGGAACCTCCGTCTGCCGCTGAAACAGTTTTTGCTCCACAGGGAGTTGATGCAGCAAGTATGCTAACGTTTCGGCGTGCATTAAACGATGTTCAATGGCAACATTCCAAAGCAGTTCATCGGCCGGCATGCGGTCGACCGCCGCGCGCATCTTCTGGTTATAGCCCCGAATCTCCTCTACGCTCTGCCAATCCGACGGTTGATCGGTCGGCAATCCCTCGCCGACCGGGTCGATTCCAAAGGCAAACAGCCGATCAAATTCGGACTCCGGCCCTCCGCGCAGCAGATTGCCGTCGAACGCTTCCAAATGACCGAGATAAAAGATGAGCCGGTGCCGCTCGGCGACCGGCCGGTCGTACAAGGCATCCGGCTTCAGAATCTCGAACAGCGAATCCGTCTGCCTGCGCGCGTCTTTTAGGCGCTCTGGCAGGCGTTCTGGCAACCGTTCTGCGAGCATAGTGATATGCTACCGGATTCACTCGTCGAATTTCGGGATGTGTCGTACGAGATCGCTGGGAAACCCATTTTGTCACGCGTCAGCTTTTCGGTCGAGCCCGGCGAGACGCTGGTGCTGCTGGGCCGCAGCGGCTCGGGCAAAACCACCGCGCTTAAAATGACGAACGGCATGCTGTTCCCGACTTCGGGCCAGGTTTTGGTGGAAGGCCGCAGCACTCGGGATTGGGACCCGATCCTTCTTAAGCGTCACATCGGCTATGTGATTCAAGAGGTCGGTTTGTTTCCGCACTTCACGATCGCGCGCAATGTAGGCCTGGTCCCCACGCTGGAAAAAAAGCAGGGCATCGACCAGCGTGTCGATCTGCTGCTCGAAATGGTCGGCCTGCCGCCGAAAGAGTATCGCCAACGATATCCACGCCAGCTTTCGGGCGGCCAGCGCCAACGTGCGGGCGTGGCACGGGCCCTGGCGGCTGAGCCTCCTTTATTGCTGCTCGACGAACCTTTCGGCGCGCTCGATCCGGTCACTCGTCTTGAATTGCAGGATCAATTCCTGAAGCTGCGCCGGGATCTGAACACCACTTCGATTTTCGTGACTCATGACATCCGCGAAGCCATGCGCATCGGCACGCGGATTATTTTGTTAGTGAACGGAAAAATCGATTGGATCGCGCCAGCCGCCGAATTTCGTTCCGCCGACACCGATGAGGCCCGCGCCTTCCTGAGGACCTATGCTTGACGATCTGCTCGAACTTACCGCCGAGCACTTGATGCTGGTGGCCACCGCCATGTTCCTCGCCATCGCGATCGGCGTGCCATCGGGAATCTTTATCACCCGTCACGAAGCAGCGCGCCGCTGGATGCTCGGCTTCGCCAGCGTCATGCAGACCATCCCCAGCCTGGCCCTGTTCGGATTCCTCATCCCGATTCCGTTTATCGGTGGAATCGGCAAGCGGACGGTCATCGTCGCACTGGTTTTATACGCGCTGCTGCCGATTTTGCGTAATACGTTCGTCGGCATCGTCAACGTCGACCGAGCGGTGTGCGAATCGGCCATCGCCATGGGGATGACCGACGCCCAGTTGCTGCGTCAGGTCCAGTTGCCGCTCGCCGCGCAGACCATCCTCGCTGGAATCCGCGTCGCCACCGTGACCACCATCGGCACGGCGACCATCGCGGCGGCCATCGGGGGCGGGGGATTGGGCGTTTTCATTTTTCGCGGCGTGGCGACGGTCGATACCACGCAGATTCTGGCCGGAGCGGTTCCAGCGGCGTGCATGGCATTATTGGCGGACGGAGGATTAGGATGGATCGAACGAAAATTGTCGCCGGCCTGATCGTCTTGCTCGCCTCGTGCGGAACGTCTTGCAACCATGGCACGCACGTCATCCGCGTCGGCTCCAAGAATTTTACGGAGCAGGTCGTGCTGGGCGAAATCATCGCGCAGCATCTGGAAAACCGGCTGCACGAGAAGGTCGCCCGGAGCCTGAATTTAGGTGGCACGCTGCTGGCCCAACAGGGCTTGCTGAATCGCGAAATCGACCTGTATCCGGAATACAGCGGCACCGCCCTGGCGATGGTGCTGAAAGCTCCCGCAAGTGCGGACCTGCGAGCCGAATACGAGCGCCGCTTCCATCTGGCGTGGTTGCCGACTCTGGGCATCGACAACGGCTTCGCCATGGTGGTGCGAAGAAACACCGGCCTGAAAACGTTATCCGAAGCCGCGCGGATTCCCTGGAATCTGGGAGTTGGTTACGAGTTTGAGCAACGAGCCGACGGCCTGGCCGCGCTCAAATCGGTGTACGGATTCCAGATCAAGGGCTCGCCCAAAACTATGGATTTGGGCCTGCTCTATCAGGCCATCGGCCAGGGCCAGGTAGACATGATCGCGGCGAGCGCGACCGACGGCATCCTCTCAAAAATGGATTTGCAGGTTTTGGAAGACGACCGGCACGCCTTTCCTCCCTATGAGGTTTCAATTGTGGCGCGCGACGAGATCTTAACCGCGAGGCCGGAAGTGCGCCGGGCGTTGGAGGAGCTTTCGGGAAAGTTTACGAACGAAAAAATGCGAGAGTTGAATTATTCAGTGGACGTCGAGCACAAAGCGGTGGGCGGGGTTGCAGAGGGATTTTTGAAATCAGCCGGGTTGAGGTGATGCGCTTTTCCGCCGTGTGCGCGAAGCCCCTGTGCTAAAATGGTTTACGTATCGGGCTGTGGCGCAGCCTGGCTAGCGCGCTTGCTTGGGGTGCAAGAGGTCCCGGGTTCAAATCCCGGCAGCCCGACCAATCCCCTCAAAGACTTACCGAAGAGAGGTGCCCAGTGCAATACTTTGCTCGTGCCGTGGATGTGCGCAAGGAAAACCGGCGGAGCGGCTCAGGGCCACTTGTCAGGCAGCTTTATCCCGAGCTGGCCTGCTCGTCGCTCAGCCACGCCATTGAGGAAGCGAAACGCAGCGTGCTCGAAGCCGACAGGACCATGATGCTGCAGGCGGATGCCTGCTCTAGGATCAGGAATCAGGTACGCACGAAATATCGTTGCTGGATCGATGAGCGCGGCGCATTCAATGAACGAATCCTCGGGTAACAATCGGGCAGCTACCTGGGACGCGTTGCCTGTCAGGTAGCTGCCTAAGCTCGCGTTTTATCTTCCGCGAATGCCGATCCGCCGGAAAACCGTCTTTCGAGCGGCTTCGGACAGAGGCGTCGGGCTGGCCGTCCTTTCGAGCGGCAGGAAGTTGTCGGCGCTATCCGGCATCGCCAGGAACCCGTGAAGATTGCCGTCGCTGGTCACCCCGAGACCCACGATTTCTCCGCTCGCATTAATGGAGCTCGCCAGCAGCAGATACATCTTCTGCGGATTCGACGTCAGCGCTCCGTTGAGATCCATCATCGTGCCGCCGGTCCAAACAAACGCCCGTGGATTGAAATTCGAGTCGAGCGATGTTCCAACGATGACGCCGGGATCGTTGATCGCGATCGCCGTACTGGCGAAGTCTCCTGGAAGCGTCCCGATGTCTTTCATTCCTGTTTCCCAGGTCCACAGGAAAGTGTGAAACGTCGTGTCGCCCGTCAGGTCGGAATGACCCACCACCTGGCCATTGTTGTTGATGGCGCACGCGTGGTTCCCCCCACCCAATCCGTCGCCGCCCAGGTTGCCGAGGTTGATCGCCGCGCCGGCTTCCCACAGCATCGCGTGCTTTGGCGCCAGGTAAACGCCGAGATTTGAATTGAAAGGAGTGCACGTTCCCGTGGCTCCGACCACTTGCCCGTTGTCGTTGATCGAAGTCGCTATCCCATCCGGATCGCCGGGAAACGTCGGCAGCGTCGTCGTGCTCGTCTTTCCCCACAGCACAGGCTGGAACTGCAACACTCCGCAGGCGGGATTCGGATCCTTGTTGATCGTCTCCGCCCATCCCACCGCCTCACTGCGATTGTTGATCCAGTTGGCGATGCCGTTCGGGCCGCCGAGCGTCGGCAGTTTCGTCATCACGCCGTTCTGGAACACGAACGGCAGGCACGCATTGGACGATTTCGCAAACCCGTTCGCATTGAATCCGCAGAAATCCTCGCTGTTTGCGACCGTGGTTTCCGCTCCACCCACCACTTGCCCTTTGTCGTTCGCGGAATCGGCGAAGCTGTTCAAACCGCCGAGCCCCGGCGTCGCCAGATCCAGCTTGAATCCCATAAACCAGACCGCCGCGTGCGATTGGTTGTTGGCTGTAGCGGCCGATCCGGCGATCAACCCATTGTTGGCCATGAAGTAAGGCGCCCCGGGAGCCCCGCCCAGCAGGCCCAGATCCTGAACCGAGTAAGTCGTACTCGCGCTCTGCGCCGCGGCGAACGAGGCCAGCAGACTCGCGCCGAAAATGAACATCGATTTCATATTTCCTCCTGACAGGATGATTTCCCGTCGCCGGTACAGGCGGAACGGCGAGCCGAAAGCGGCCACGGGTGTCATAATTTATTTCTTGGACGCGGAAATTACCAATTTGCTGAAAGCCTGGTCGGCGGGCGATCCGGCGGCGCTCGATCAGTTGTCCAAGCAGGTTTACAATGAGTTGCGCAGCATGGCCCGCCGCCACATGAAAGGCGAACGGAAGGACAATACGCTGCAAACCACTGCTTTGGTGCACGAAGTCTATCTGCGGCTGGTCGATGTCACGAAGGTCGAGTGGCGGCAACGCGCGCAATTCTTCGCCATCGCGGCGCAAATGATGCGGCGCATTCTGGTGGACGCGGCACGGGAGCGCGCCTCGCATAAGCGCGGCGGCGGCGCGGTACACGTGAATCTCGATGAAACCGCCTTCGTCACGCCGGAGCGGCACCGTTCCGTGGTCGCCTTGGACGACGCGCTGGCCGCGTTCGCCGAAGTGGCTCCGCGACAGGCCAAAGTGGTGGAGTTGCGCTATTTCGGCGGCCTGCAGGAGGAAGAAATCGTCGAGGTCCTCCAGATCTCCCCCCGCACCGTCCGCCGCGATTGGGACTTTGCCCGAGCCTGGCTTGCGAGGGAATTGTCGTAATAACGACGCGTGAGAGTCTGGGTGACAACGCCGTTTCGAAAACGTGGGGCGGGACATCGGCCCGCAGTCGGCTGACGAACAAGCCTGCTGGTAGCAGGCTGCGGGCCGATGGCCCGCCCCACTCGCAGGCAGTTTTCACACAGACCGGGGTTCTGCTATGGGCAGCCGGAACCGACTTTTCACAAGGGCGTTTGCCGGCCAAAAATGTAATGATTGATAGCCAGCCATGACTCCCGATCGAGTGCGGCAAATCGCAGAGCTCTATCATTCCGTCCGCGAAAGCCCCGCCGACCGGCGTGCCGCGCTGCTGGCTCTGGCCGATCCCGAATTACGGAGTGAAGTGGAATCATTGCTCGCCCGTCAGGATGAACGTCTGCCGACTCTGGACGCGGCTACGATGACCGTCGCTTACTCCGCCACTCGCCTCGGTCCTTATCAGGTGGAGAGCAAACTCGGCGAAGGCGGCATGGGCGAGGTTTTTCGCGCCGTCGATACGCGGCTCGGGCGCGCGGTGGCCATCAAGGTTGTCGATCACCGATTCCTTGCGCGGTTCGAGCGCGAGGCGCGGGCCATCTCCTCGCTCAATCATCCTCACATCTGCACTCTTTACGACGTCGGTCCCAACTATCTGGTGATGGAGCTGCTTGAAGGCCAGACCCTCGCCGGGAGGCTAAAAAGCGGTCCCTTGCCGGTGGAGGAGGCGCTCTATTACGCCGCGCAGATCGCTTCCGCACTCGCCGCCGCGCATGAGCGCGGGATCGTTCATCGCGATCTCAAGCCGGGCAACATCATGCTGACGAAAGCGGGCGCCAAGGTTCTCGATTTCGGATTGGCCACCTGGGAGGGCGACGACACCCTCACCGGCAGCCGCATGGTGATGGGCACGCCAGCCTACATGGCGCCGGAGCAGCGCGAAGCCCAGCCCTCCGACGCCCGCACGGACATTTATTCGTTCGGCCTCGTCCTTTATGAAATGCTCACCGGCGTGCGGCCCGCATCCCCGCGCAAGCCCGTCCCTTCCAGAAGGCTCGAAGAAATCGTGAGCCGGTGTCTGGAGCTGGATCCCGCAAACCGGTGGCAATCCGCCGCCGAGTTGGAGAGGGAACTGGGCACCGGGACCGCCGCAAGGCCCTGGGGATGGGTTGCGGCCGCCGCGGCGGTTCTCATCGCCGTTGCGATCTTCGCGTGGCGGCACTCGGTCGCGCCCGTCGAGATCCATTCGCTCGCGATCCTCGGTCTGGAGAATCGATCGGGCGACGCGAGCCAGGATTACTTCGCGGATGGGCTGACCAATGCGCTCGCAGCCGGTCTCGGGCGATTGAACGGATTGCGCGTGATTCCGCCGTCGGCGACGCTGGTCTATCGCGGGACGAAGAAGCCACTCGAAGAAATCGGAAAAGAACTGAATGCCGATGTGGTGCTGGACGGGACCGTGTCGCGCGCCGCAAATCGCGTGGAAATAAAAACGCGGCTGGTGAATCCGAGCAGCGGGCGCAACCTGTGGAGCCACACCTACAACAGCGCCGCCGCGGACCTGCCGGCATCGCAAAATCAAATGGAGCGCGACATTGCCGCGCAGGTGCATGCATCGGCGCCAGATCGGGCGCGGATGATCGACACGCGCAAACTCGATCCGCGCGCTTACGACCTTTATCTGCGCGGAAGCTACCACCTCGGCCGCCCAAAAACCGCGCCAGATACCGACGAAGCCATTGGGCTGTTTGAACAAGCGATCGCCATCGCGCCGGATTTTGCCCCGCTTCAGGCAAATTTGGCGAGCGCCTACGCCGAAAAATCCTTCTTTTTCTCGCCCCAGGACCGGCAATTAGAAGATCGCGCGTTCGCCGCGATCCAGAAGGCATTTGCGCTGGACCCCGATTCGGCCGAAGCGCACCTGGCGCGCGGCCAGCTCCTGTGGCGTCCGTCCCACGGGTGGCCGCACCGGGCCGCGCTGGCCGAATTCCGGCTGGCGGCCGCCGCGCGGCCGAATCTGGAGGACGCCTGGTGGGAAATCGCGTCGGTGCTGATTCATGTCGGGCACTTGGACGAAGCGCTGGTGGAATTGCGAAAAGCTGAGGCGATTAATCCCGGCCAATCGAACGCGTCCATGCGGTTCTCGGAAGTGTATCTGTTTCAAGGCAAGCCTCAGTTGTCGCTCGATGCGCGAACCCCGACACAGGCCCTGGTGGGCACAGCCATCGCGGACTTCAATCGCACGTGGGCGCTGATCGACCTGGGGCGCTTGGAGGAAGCGGCGCAGTCCATCCGGACGGGGTATGGGAATTCCAAGCCAGGCGCGGCCGAACTCAAGCACGCCGTAAGCGCGCTGCTCGCCGCTCGGCAGGGGAATCGCCGGGCGGCGGAGTCCGAAATCCGGGCTTCGCTCGAGGGAGCCCATAGCCTCGGCCAGTTTCACCACATCGAGTTCATGATCGCCTGCGCCTATTCTGTGCTGGGAGATACGCCTCACGCGCAGGAGTGGATGGAGAGGACCGTCGATGACGGGTTCCCGTGTTTCACGTTGTTCGAAGTCGAGCCCAGCCTGGAACGCTGGCGCGCCACGCCGAAGGGTCACGAGTTCCTGGTAAATCTGCGCCGCGAATGGGAGGCGACGCCGTAACTCCGGATTGCTCAGTACGAGTACATCGTCCCGGAAGTCGCTTAATGGATACCTAAGGGACTCTTCGGACGATGTATTAGTATCCCCTCCATTACTGTCGGGGCTCGGAAAGAGCGGGTGCGCCACAACTCCACTACCGAGCCCCGACAGTAATGGAGGGGGCTAACGAACTCGCAGATACAGGCCACGAGCGCTTCAAATGATTCCGGAAACCAATTCCGTCTGGCCTTGCTGGGGAGCCAATTTGTCCAATCACTTATAGCGACGGCCATCCATGGGCTCCCGCTGCACCGAACACAGGGTCGACGAGCCTGTACTTTTTCCCACTTTCTGCCGATTGAGATCAAAAGGATTTGTCTCAGCTCGTTCGCAGTATCTAGCGGTGGCCGCGATCGGATGACTTGAAGAATGATATCACTCAAAAAATATATTGAATCCAGGCCGGAAGAGCTACTGAAGTCAATGTGCGAATCCTATCGCGGGTCGTTGACGATGATGGGGATCAGCGCAACGCAGATATGCCCTCACATCGGGGAAGGCGTTCAACACGATCTGCTGAATCTTCGCGACCGCCTGTCCGCCGACGCGGCCCCGGAGGCGGTTGCGGAAACGGGGAAAAAGGTCGAGGCGGAACTCGCGAAATGGGGCGAGAGCGCTTCCAAATATTTTCAACAGACGGCGCACGACGTCAAGGACATCATGATGATGGTGGCGGAAACAACCCAGGCTATCGGGGACCGGGATCAGCGCTTCGCCCGCGAGTTTCACGACTTTGCAGGGCAACTGGCGGCCATCGGCAACCTGGGGGATCTTAACAAGATCCGGCAGTCGCTTGGGAAGAGCGCCCTTCAACTCAAATCCTGCGTCGAAAAAATGGTCAAGGAGGGAGAGCAATCCGCCTCGCAGATTCGCGCCGAATTGTCTGTGTATCAGACCAAGCTCGATGAAGCGCAACGGGTGGCCACTCAGGATCCCGTCACCGGCGTCGCCAACCGTTACAAGGCGGAAATGCAGATCGCATTCCGGATTGAGCATTCCCGCACGTTTTCCATCGCCATATTCGACTTGGATCATTTCAAACAGACCAACGATCGTTACGGGCACCCTGCCGGTGACGCCCTTCTGAGGCAATTCGCCACCGAACTGCGCTCGTTTTTCCGGCCCTCGGACATCGTCAGCCGATGGGGAGGGGATGAATTTCTGGCCATCGTCGAGTGCAGCGCCGAGGAGGTGCGGGATCGTATAGATCCGATCCGGAAGTGGGTCTGCGGCGACTACCCGATTCAAATTGCCGGAGAGACACGCAAGGTGAGCATTCACGCCTCGGTTGGCGTGGCTTCCTGGCGCCCCGGCGAGACCGCGGGGGACTTAGTCGCCCGCGCGGACGTGGCCATGTACGAGGAGAAAGCTCAGAAAGCGAAGGCGGCGACGAATCAGACAAAGACGGGCGCAGCCAAATGATCCGGCGCTCCATTTCCGGATAAATATCGGGTAAACAGTCCATCTTGTCTTCCTCAACCCTTACTTTCCGGGACCGTTCTACCGATAAACAGAGAGTGGAAACGTTCGTCGCCCGGCAACCTGTCTTCAATCGTCAGCGAGAGATCTATGGGTATGAATTGTTGTATCGGTCCGATCCCTCCGATGAGCACTTCGACGGCACCGAAGCGACCCTGGCTACCCAGCAAGTGATCTCGACCTCGCTCCTCTCCATCGGATTGGATAACATTCTTTGCGGAAAGAAGGCCTTCATAAACTTTAATGAGCGCCTGTTGAGCGAGGGAGTTCATCAGAGCCTGCCGCGCCAGGACACAGTGATCGAAATCCTCGAGTCGGTGGAACCGACTGCCGACCTGATCGCGTTATGCCGCGGTATTCGCGACGAGGGCTACACCATTGCGCTGGACGATTTCGTTAGCGGCCCGCGAACCGAGCCACTCACTCACTTAGCTCAATTGATTAAGGTGGATGTGCGAGACACCAGCCAGGGGGAGCAGGAGCGTCTTCTGCGCACCTACCGGCCGCGAGGCATCTCCCTGGTGGCCGAGAAAGTGGAGACGTACGAAGAGTTCGAGTGGGCGCGCACCGCCGGTTACGACTACTTTCAAGGCTACTTCTTCGCGCGGCCGGGCGTGATTCGCAGCCCGCAGTTGCCCACCTCGACGCTCACCTGTCTCCGTCTGCTAAGCGAGATGCAGAATACGGACCTGAATTTTAAACAACTGGAAGAACTCATCCGGATGGACGTCGCGCTGACCTACAAGCTGCTGCGGTACGTGAACTCGGCCCTCATCGGACGGCACGGTGCGGTGCAGTCCATCAAGCAGGCCCTGGTGATTGTGGGCACTCACCGGATCCGCCAGTGGGTGGCGCTGGCGACGGTATCCATCATGGCGGCGGATAAGCCCAGCGAATTGGCGCTTCTCTCGATCGTGCGGGCGCGTTTTTGCGAGCTTCTGGCCAGGTCGGTTGGCCGCGCGCAGGGCGACCAAGCCTTTCTGATGGGGATGCTCTCCCTGTTGGACGCGCTGCTCGACCAGCCGCTGGAGGAAGCGCTTCAGTCGGTGAGCCTGGCGCCGGAAATCGTGGAAGCTCTGCTCGGCACCGCGGCGGAACAGAATCCGCTATCCAGGGTGTACCGTCTGGCCCGATGTTACGAAATGGCGGATTGGGACGCTGTGAAAACACTGGCGCGGGCGTGCATCATTCCAGACGTGACCGTCAGAAATGCCTATGTGCGGGCGACAGTGTGGGCCAACGGCGTAATCAGCGCCGCCAGCTCCTCGGCTTGACGGATGCTCATCGGGGCGTGCGGGCCAGCACTTCCGAGATGCGAACGCCATAATTTCCGTCGACGACAACAACGTCGCCTCGAGCCACCAGGCAATCGTTCACGACCACGTTCACCGGCTCATTCAGGAGATGATCGAACTGGACGATCGATCCGGTGGTGAGCTTCATCACTTCGGCGAGCGCCATCTCCGTCGTTCCGAAGCTGATCGTGACCGGCAGGTCGACGCCGAGCAACGCGTCCAAATGGGGAGGCCTGGTACGGGAAGCGATTGCTCTCAGGAAACTGATCGCTGGCTGTGGAACGGCAAGAATTACCCAGCCGGCATTCCTCGACCCGCGGAAAAGCTCGCAGGCGATTTCCTCCAGCGGCTGCCGCGGCGACTCCTCCTCCGTCAACATTCCGCAGGCCACCACGGAACCAGCGGCGGCGCCCAGTGAGCCGGCCATCGACCGGAAGACATTCTCCAGAAGCTCCGTCAACGATCCAGGCAGCGAATCCACGGCCTGGGTAGAGATTCCCGCCAGTAGCTCGAAATTCGTCGAGCCGGTGAAGGCCTGCCGGAACCAGCGGTTCTCCGTATCGGGCGGGGGCTCGACCGCGGCGTTCCGCAGGAGACCGCCATCGTTGGAAATTTCTTTATTGAAGGCCGTCAGAAACAGCTCGACCCCTGTTTCGAGGGCCATATCCGGCTTCTTGATTGTCATGGTCTTCTCCGCATTATTTCTTGTCCCGCATGATGCGCCGCTGCATGGAGGCGCGCAAACGCAGTATGGACTGCGCCTTCAACTGATAAACCCGCTTCACCGGCAGATTCATGATCTGCGCGATTTCCTGCGGGCCCATGCCTTCCTGATAATAGAGGCTCAGCACGGCTTGCTCCTCCGAATCCAGACGCCGGATCGCGGTGGCGAGGAACTCCAGGAACTGCGTTCGTTCCAGAACTTCGGAGGCCAGCTCCGATCCCGTGTCTGAAATCAATTCCGCCATGTTCTGGCCGTCGCGCTGGGTTTCTTCGATGCTGATGACGCGGGTTACCGGCAGGGAAGCGAGCGTTTCGCGATATTCTTCGATGCTGACGCCCAATTCCTCCGCAATCTCCTGCTCGGTGACGTTCAAACGTTGCACTTTTTTCTGGACGCTCTCGATCGCGCTTTGCAGGCGCTTGATGTGCGCCCTCTGTCTGCGGGGGATCCAATCGGAGGAACGGATGCTGTCGAGCATGGCGCCGCGAATGCGGTGTGCCGCGTAGGTGGCCAGCTTGGCGTCGAAGGTGGAGTCGAAATTGTCGATCGCATGGATCAAACCCACCGTGCCGGCGGAGACCAGATCCTCGAACGAAGCTTCCGCCGGCAGTCCGCCGATAAGGCGTTTGGCCGTGCTGTAGACCAGCGGCATGGATTCCAGGATTAAATCCTCGCGCTGCTGCGTGGTGAGGGTGCGCGTCGTTCCTTCGGACGAATGTACAAATGCGGGTAGCATGTTAGGCCGGTTGGCCGGCAGCGTCCCGCGCCGTTTCGAACATGCGCGCGACGATCCAGCCCAGATCCGCGGGCCGCAGAGCGGTTCCGCCCCCTTCCCGGCTGCTGACGAAAGAGAGAGGCTTCCGCGTCCGCCAGGCTTCCTGAATCAGAGGACCATAGACGGCCGCTTGATCCAGCATGGTGAAGATCAGGCGCGCCGGCTGGTAGATTTCAAAACGATCGACCGTTTGCCTGATGCTGACGGGATGCCAGGATGCGGGCAGCACCAGGTGGATATCCACGCTCTCCCCGGAGGCGAGCACGGAGCTGAGCTTGATGTCCTCTTCCGCGGCGCCCACGCCGTATCCGTTCGTATCGACCAACATCAGCGTCCCTTCCGGGCGCGGACGAGCCAGCGCGGATTCGAGCGCCTCGATATTCGGCAATGCCTCACAGGGCACGCCGAGGATTGCCGCCATCGATTCCAGCGTGCGGTCCATCGTGGCCTTGCCCTTGCTCAAGGAGAGAATCTCAATGGACTTCCCGAGCTTCAAGCCGTATTCCACCGCCAGCTTGATCAGCGCGGTGGTCTTCCCGGAAGCCGCGGGACCCATCAGAACCAGGACCTTGCCCTGCTCGGCCACCGAGGGATCGATTCGAATCTGCGTGGCCAGCCGGGCCAGGACAGCGTCCGCCGGCGACGCGTCACCGGGCTCGATCGCGCGAACCAGTTCGGAGGCGAGATCGGCATCGATATCGTTGTGTACCAGCGCATAATACGCCGCGGACGCGGCATCGTTGTCGGGTGGCGGCAGTTTTCCGAACGACGACCGCCGCAGCATGGTTTGCAGCGCCGTCAATTCACGGCGCAGCGATCCCAGTTGCAGCGCGACATCGGTCTCCGGATTCGTGGTGCTGGTGGGGAGCTTGTCCGCCTGAGCTGGGCGTTGGGGATGGGTGGAGGCGCCCGGAACCACGCCGAACGTAACCTCGAACCGTTTCGCCGCGTCGGCGTTTTCGCGGCGCTTGGTCTGAATCAGGATGGCATCCTCGCCCATCTCACGGCGCGCCAGCGTCATCGCCTGGGGAACGCTTTCGGCGACGTAAGTCTTAATCCGCGGACCACTGGCCGGAAGCACCGCGTTTTCTTTGCGGGTCAACAGAGGTTGAGTTGCCGCGGGCGCTAGTGGAGCGGCCGGGGGCACTAGGGATGCGGGGAGTTCGGCCTCCGCTACCTGAGTGCGCGCCTTTTTTCCGCTGAATTTCAGTTGCAAATACATGAGATCTCCTCAAACAGGGCCGTCACCGGATCAACCCCGCGCTGACAATTTGGGTCGCCGGCGGAACATCGCTATGCGCCAGGAAAAACACGTTCTTCAGCGCGGTCTCCGCCAGTTGCTGCAGGAAGTAGCGCGCGCCGGACGACACGAGAACCGCGACCGGCGCGGCCGGATTCCCCACCTTCTCCTGAATTTTGTTGATAAAGTCACGCACCAGACTCGGCGCCAGCGACAGATGACTTGTAATCTCGCCGTGCTGCACGGAATTGACCACCGCCTCGTCCAAGGAGGAATCGAGCACATAGGCTCGCAGATTCTCTTCGCGATCGAGGAACGGCTCGACGATGGTGCGGCGAATGGCCTGACGCGCGTATTCCGTAATCAACACCACGTTCTTTGTAGTGAGCGAGGCTTCGCCGGCGGCTTCCAGAATGGTGACGGAATCGCGGATCGAAATACGCTCCCGCAGCAGATTCTGAAACACGCGATGCACCACGGCCAGCGACAGAAGCTTGGGAACGACTTCTTCCACCACCTTCGGATGCTCGGCCGCCACCAGGTCGAGCAGCTTCTTCATTTCCTGAAGACCGAACAGCTCGTGCGCGTGGCCGCGGACGACTTCCATCAGATGGGTGCTGATGACGCTGACCTGATCCACCACGGTATAGCCGGAGTTGCGCGCTTCCATCGAGTTGGCCGAGGGAGTCCAGATAGCCGGCATTCCGAAGCTCGGCTCGCGGGTCGGAGTGCCGGTGATTTTCGGGACGTCGTCTTCATTCGGCACCGCCAGATCGCAGCCGGGGACCAGTTCGTAGCGCGCCACCTCGTGGCCTTTGATCGAAATCGCGTACTGCCGGTGACGAAGCTTGACATCGTCGGTGAAGCGGACCGGCGGCAGGAAAAAGCCCAGGCCCAGCACCAGCTGTTTGCGGATACCGTTGAGGCGCCTTAGAATGGGCGCGTCCGGTCCGCCCTGAATCATTTTCACCAGACCGACGCCCAGCGAAATGGCGATCGGGTCCACTTTAAGAAGCCCTTCCAGGTTCTCTTTCACTTCTGTCGCGGTGGGCGCGGGCTTGGGGGCGTCGGCATCCTTCTTTTTCTGTTTCTCGATCCTCCATCCGATGGTCCCCACCACGCCGCCAACCACCAGGAACGGCAGTTTGGGCAGGCCGGGAATGATGGCCAGGGTCAGGATCATGGCCGCGGCGAGCATTAGAGGCTGACCGTTGCCGAAGAACTGGCGGCTGAAGTGGGCGCTGAGGCGTTCCGCGGAACTGGCTCGGGTCACGATCAATCCGCCGGAGATGGAGACCATCAGCGCGGGAATCACCGTCACCAGGCCGTCGCCGATGGTGAGCACGGTGTACGTCTCGAGTGCTTTCAGCAGCGGCATGCCGTGCTGGAAGACGCCGATCAGAAATCCGCCGGCGATGTTGATGCCGGTGATCAGAATACTGGCGATGGCGTCGCGCTGCGTGAAACGCGTAGCCCCATCCATCGCGCCATAAAAATCGGATTCCGCGCTCAGCTGCTTGCGCCGGTCCCGCGCTTCCTTTTCATTAATAATGCCGGCGCTGAGGTCCGAATCGATGGACATCTGCTTTCCCGGCAACGAATCGAGGGCGAAGCGGGCGGTGACCTCCGAAATGCGCACCGCCCCATGGTTGATCACGACGTACTGAATCGCGATCAAAGTCAGAAAAATAATGGCCCCGATGACAAAGCTGCCGCCAACCACGAAATTGCCAAAAGCTTCGATGACGGAGCCCGCCGCGGCGGTTCCGGTGCTTCCGTTCGAAAGGATCAGCCGCGTTGCCGAAATGTTCAGAGACAAACGGAGCAGCGTAAGAAGAAGCAGCGTCGTGGGGAACACGCTGAAATCGACCGGCCGGGTGATGTAGACCGAGACCATCATCACCACCAGCGACGTCATGATGTCGGTCACGATCAGCAGGTCCAGCAGCCAGCCCGGCATGGGAACAATCAACGCCACCAGGATCATGAGGACCGCAATCGGCACGCCGAGTTCGGCCATGTTCAGGAACTGGAAGGTACTCCGCAATCTACCCACGAATCGAATCCTCTTTCCATTACCAGGCACAACTCTCCTCAAAAGCCGGCGGTTACGCTGAGGCGGGAGGAGTGATTAAGAATGTTCGCGACTTATAACGCAATTGGAATGCCACGCTGGACCTAGCGCACAGAATCGACATTATGTGACCATCGGAGTCGCGCGTGGCGCCCGCCCGCGGCGTGCCGCGTCGACACTCTTGTCGATGCTTGGCCATTGTTTCCATTGCCTTGGAGACGAGCGTCGAGATGAGTCTCGACGCGGCACGCACGAGTGCGTACGCCACGTGACCGCCGCAATGCGCTGGCATTTACAGGCCGATCGGCCCGCTGCGGTGTCGATAACTATCCATCAGCTTATAGATATGAGCCAAAACTTCGGCAACGGCCCGGTAGAGCTGGACGGGAATCTCCTGGCCGACCTGCACGGACTCGTACAAACCGCGTGCCAGTGGCGGATTCTCGACAATCGGGACCCCGGAATCGTTGGCCGCCGCGCGAATACGGAGCGCGAGGTTGTTTTTCCCCTTGGCGACCACTAACGGAGCGCTGCGGGAACCGGATTCGTACCGGATGGCGACCGCATAGTGCGTGGGATTCACAATCACCGCCGTCGCCGTCTTCACGTCCTGGATCATGCGGCGGCGTCCGCGAGCGTGCATCAGCCGCTTAATGCGGCCCTTCATCTCAAGATTCCCCTCGGTTTCCTTTGTTTCCTCCTTGATTTCCTGCTTGCTCATATGCAGATTGCGGGTGAACCGGTGGCGCTCCCGGGCGTAATCGATCAGTCCCAGGACAATAAACGTGGCGGCCGCCTTCCACAGCAGGGATTCCATCAACGTTCCCGCTTGCGCCGCGGCCGCGCTCAGGCTGATGTGCGGCAGCGAGAGATACAGATCCAGGTTTTGCCAGGAAATTCGAAAGATCAGGTACAGGAACAGTGGGATCAGCACCACGGCCTGGCTGAAACTAACGACGTTCGTGCTGGCCATGTTCTTGATTTTTGAAACAGGATTAAGTTTGTTGAAATTTGGAGTTAACTTGTCGACGCTGAAGCCGAAGCGGGTGATGAGCAACTGGCCCAGGACAACGGTCGCCACAATCCCAATTCCAGCCACGGCCAATCCGCCCACGCCGCTGATGAGAGATTCCCGCGAAAGGTAAATCAGCTCGGATGCGTTCAACTCTCCCGCCGCCGCGCGGCGAAACATGGTCAGCATCAAACGAGCCATGGCCATCGCCCACTGGGAGAAGAAAGAAGTGATCACGGTAACCGCGAGCAGGAACTGCAAGCCCCCCAGCAGCTGCCTCGATACCGCAAAGTCGCCCTTTTCACGGGCTTTTTGCAGCCTGCGCTGGGTCGGTTTTTCGGTTTGATTCTGCTCCGGCACCTAAGCTCCGATCGCCACCCGCAGGACGTTCAGGACGTGCGTCGCAAATTCATTGAATACCGACGGAATGGCGATCACGATCCAGACCATCAGCACCAGCGAGCCGAGCAGTTTGATGGGAAATGCCAGATGAAGGAGCTGAAGCTGCGCATTCACGCGCCCGACCAACGCCAACGCCACGTCGATTAAAGCCAGGGACACCACCACCGGCAGGGCCAGCCGCAATCCTGTCGAGAACATGACCTGAAACAAACGGATCACCGGCTCAATGATGCCAGGACCCATGGCCCAGCTTCCGGCGGGATGCGTCTGAAGGCTGGCGGCAAAGGCCCGGATCACGGCGTGATGAAGCCCGAGTGCGAAAAACAGAAGCCCGCCGACCGTGCGCCCCATCACTTCGAGGACCGGCGAGTCGGCCTGGGTAGTGGGATCGATGGTGGAGGCGAACGTGAAGCCAGCCTGCAAGCCGACCATGTGGAAACAAAAAACCAGGCACTCGGTGGAAAGCATCACGATCAGACCCAGGCCCATGCCGATGGTGGCTTCTTTAATCATGCCGCTCACCAGCAGCGCGAAAATGGCGCGCTGTGAAGGATCGGGCGTGGGCCACAAGGAGAATAAAGAAAACGTGATCGCCAGGATCAGCAGAGTTTTCGCCTGCCAGGAGACCTGATCGATACCCGGAATGGGCACGAAGTAGAAAGCCCCGGTTACGCGTGTCGCGACCAGCGCGAATCCGAAGACGTAGGCCAGAAGCTGGGACGTTTCAATGGGCATACCGTCCGATGTGGGTGATCAGGTCGGCGGTGTAGGATGTGCTGCGGCTCACCATCCACGGCAGCAGCAACAGGATCGCGCCGAGAAAAATCAACAGGCGCGGAACGGAGTTGACCGCGGTGTCCTGAATCGACGTCAGCACCTGGGTGAGGCTGATGACGATACCGGCGGCGAATCCAATCGCCAGCAGCGGCAACGCCAGCCAAAAGGCCGACATCAGTGCTCCCCGGAGGAGCTCGACAACTTGTCCCGAGGTCATGTCTGCACTAATCCTTTCATTAACGACCCGACCAGCAACGTCCAGCCGTCGACCACGACAAACAGAAGAATCTTGAACGGCGCCGAGATCATCACCGGCGGCAGTTGCACCATCCCAATGGAGAGGCTGACCGACGCGACGACGATATCGATGACCAGGAAGGGCAGGAACAGCACCGCTCCGATCTGAAAAGCGACTTTAATTTCCGAAAGAATGTACGCCGGCGCCAAAATAGCAAGAGACAGGTCGTTCGGCGTCGCCGGAGCGGGTGCCTTACTGATTTCGAGGAATAACTGGATATCTTTTTCCCGCGTGAAATGCAAGAGAAACTGCCGCAGGGGAGCCGAACCGTTATCCATCGCCTGCTGGTATCCGATCTTGCCTTCCTCCAGCGGCTGCCATGCCGTGGTGTAAATATTCGAGAGCACCGGCTGCATGATGATTAGGCTAAGGAACAGCGAAAGCCCCACCAGAACCTGATTCGACGGAACCGTCTGCGTGCCCAGGGCCTGGCGCAGAAAATGCAGCACAATCGAGAGCCGCAAAAAGGGAGTGAGGCAGACAATCACCGCCGGCAGGAGCGTGAGCACCGTCATCAGCAGGAGAATCTGCATGGACGAGCTCAAGTTCGCCTGGCTGGGTAAATTTGAGGTCGCCGCCACGGCGTGCGCCGACTTTTTTGCCGCGAGCAACGCGGGACTAGCGGCAACCACGCACAGGAAACGCTTCATCGTCCAACCCCGCGCGCCGATTCCTGCTCTGAAATCTCCGCGATCAGCTGGCAGGATCCCGGCGAAGAAGCGATGAGGACGCGCCGCTCCCCGATCTGCACCAGATGCACGGCGTGCTGCGCCGTCAGAGGGACCCGTTCGACGACCTTTATAAGGCGGTCCGCTCCGCCCAGTCCGGGCATCCTCTTGAAACGCACGATGCCCCGCTGCTTCAGCAGATAAAGAACTGTGACCAGGATGCCCAAAACCAGCAGAACACCCACGAACTGGCGATAAACGTCTTCCATAACTCAATCGCCTGTCAGCAGATCCGTGATACGGACGCCGAGTGTGTTCTCGATCACCACGATCTCTCCCGAAGCGAGTTTGACGCCAGCGACATAAAGGTCCACATTGTCCCCGGCCGAACGCCGCAGTGTAACCACCGATCCTTCCTGAAGGTTCGCGACGGCGCGCATGTCCATGGTCAGCCGGTCCAACACGGCTTCCATTCGCAAGGGCACATCGGCAAGGTGCGCGTATTCGGCGACCGGCTCCACTGCCGGAGTGTCGGGCTCCGCCTTACTTTGTGGCGCGGCTTGAATGGCCGGCGGGGCTTCCAATTGAGCCATCATTCCTTAGCTGCCTGTCGTCGAAGTGGCGCCGGGAGAGGGGGTCGCTCCCGCCACGGTGTCCAGGCTGTCGAGATCGCCCTTTATGCCATAAAGACTCTCTAACTGGCTAAATTGAGCCAATTGCGTGACAAATGTCATGCCATCCATCGGCTGAAGAGGGTCCTGATTTTGCAGTTGAGCGACCAGCAACTGCAGGAATGTATTTTCGCCTATGGCGTTGGCGGGAGTGGAGGAAGTGCTCGAAGAACTGCCCGAAGAAGTAGACGTTTGGGTAGTCGAGCCGCTGGAGGCAGCCGCATTTGCCGCCGTATTGGCGGCGATTGTTGTTAAAGCAGTGATGGAACTGGCCATGAATTTACCTTCCTTATCAAAATTCAAATACTAGAAGTTTGTCAGTCATCTTGCAGTTGAGATGCCAATTCACGCCAGGCCCTTTGCGGTTGACGCTGGCGTTGCTGTCGCGGCTCATTCTGCGAGGTGAGATCGCTGTTCGATTTCGTGTTGCCGTTGGTGTCCGCGCCGGACCGAAACTCGGAATGCGCGCTCGCGATGGAGACCGGGACGGAGGCCGAAGGCGACGGGGAAGACGGCATGCTAACCTTCGATTCGTATCCTTGTTGATCCAGGTGATGCACCAGCTCCGGGACGGAAATGCGCAGTTGATTTGCGAGATCGGAGTTCGCCGTATTCACACCGACCTGAACCATCCCGCCGGACTGATTGATCGCGACGCGCACGACCTGATCGTCCGCGCCCCGGATAGTCAGGGAGATTCGATCGACAGTGGAGGCCACCGGCAAATCCGGCGTGGAAACATTTTCAATAGGTCGCGCAGGTGCCGTCACCTCGGGCTTCGGCGCGGCAATGTGCACCGCGAACGACATCGGGTTTTGAAAGCCGAATTGCGATGCAACGGTGCCGTCCGTCCCCGCGGGCAAAGGTTGCGGTGTGGACTGCTGTTGCTGATCTTGATTTTTCGCATCCGAACCCGATTCGCCCGCGTGCGTCTGGGGGACGTCGGAAACTTCTTCCTCCGCGAAGAAAGCTAGCGTTTCGGCCTTGTTTTCGGCTGTCGCGGGCGCGGTCTGCGCTTTCGCCGGTTCTACAGGGTTCAGCGACAACTGAAACACCAAAGTACCCGGGTCCACCGGCGCCGTTGAATCGTTCTGGCCGGGATCCAGAGGCGGATTCACCGCGGGAGGCGTCGTGTTTGAAGGAGTGGGGAGGACTGGAGGCGGCGGCGCGAAGATTTCGGTGAAAGCCGCTTGTTCGGTCGCGGGTGCCGGCTGCGAAACCGGACGAGCCTGCTCCACCGGAACTTCGGGTGCCTTCAATAAAGCAGCTGGCTGGGGCAGGGGATCCGCGGCGATGACCGCGGGCGCTGCATCCGATTTCTTCGCCGCTGGTTCCGGGCCCTTCGCGTTCTTGCCGTTTGGCGCCGATTTCGAATTTTCGGAAACTCCCGGGTCGGACGTGTTGTCTTTGGCGGACGTCGATTTAGCCGCGCCCCCGGCGGCGGTTTTGGTCGCGCTATTCCAGACCGGCTGGAAGGATTCGCTCGGGTCGGTTGTCTGCTGTCCCACGCGCGCCCCGTGTAAGCTCGGCGCGGAGGAAGCGCGCACTCCGAATGCTGGAATCAAAATTGGCACGCTGGCCTGAATGCACGCCGCGCGCCAAAAGAAAATCGTTATATATCGGTACGCTCCAATGGAATTGGAAGACGTAATTTTGCTTCCGACGGGAATTCATGTCCGATTCTCGTCCCATAGATTCGCGTGTGACCACTCGATTATCACGCAAATACAGAATATTTCCACGCATCCGCGATTGGCACGCTGCGTGCCTTTGCCTTCGCTTCACGGCTTTGAGCGACGTTTTTAAAAATGGATAAATTATCTGCCATCGCGGCCAGCGGGATGCGTGCCCGCATGCAAGAACTGGACATTCTCGCGAATAATCTCGCCAACACCTCCAGCCGCGGCTATAAAGCCGATCGCGAAATGTACAATCTCTATTCCTCGAGCGACGCTTCCGGGGCGGGCGATACGGCTGCCACCACGCAACCTTGGATCAAGTCGACCTGGACCGATTTCTCGCAGGGCACGGTCGCGCCGACGGGCAATCCATTGGATGTTGCGCTGGTCGGCAAAGGATTTCTGGCGGTGCGCGGCGCTTCCGGTACGCTCTACACCCGCAACGGCAGCTTGAAGATGACGGCGAAGGGCGATCTTGTTGCCGCGGAAGATCGCGCCGTTCTCGATACCAACGGCAATCCGGTGAAACTCGATCCTGCACAATCCTATGAAATCGACCGCACCGGCGCCGTCACGCAGGGCGGCAATACGGTGGCGCAACTCTCGGTGGTGGAGTTTTCGAATCCCGCCGGGCTGGTCAAATCCGGTCAAAGCTATTTTCACTCCGTCGGCGGCAGCAACGTGGCAAAACCCGCCGTCGGTACGGAAGTCCATCAGGGCCAGTTAGAAGAATCCAACGCCGGACCGGCCGAAGGCGCGGTGCGTCTGGTCTCCGTCATGCGCCAGTTCGAAATGTTACAGAAAGCCATCACGCTTGGCGCGGAGATGGATAAGCAAGCCATCTCCGAAGTCGCGAAAGTTAACCCGTAAATAAGAGGAACCTATATGATCCGTGCTCTCTACAGTGCCGCGAGCGGAATGAACGCTCAGCAAACCAATCTCGACAACATCGCGAACAATCTGGCGAACGCCAACACGACGGGATACAAATCGCGCCGCGCGCAGTTTCAAGATTTGATGTATCAGAACATGCTCCAGCCGGGCGCCGCCGCCGGACAGCAAACGGTGGTTCCCACCGGACTGCAGGTTGGCTTGGGAACGCGCACCGCCGCGAACTCGATTCTGATGACCCAGGGCAGCTTTACGCAGACCGGCAACCCCCTGGACGTCGTGATTCAGGGCAAGGGCTTCTTCCAGGTTCAGTTGCCGAACGGCGAACTGGGCTACACGCGATCCGGCGGCTTTCAGCTGGATAAGAACGGCAACGTCGTCACCAGCGACGGCAATCTGGTGCAGCCGAACATCGTGATTCCGGCCAATGCACAGTCCGTCACGGTGGCCAGCGACGGCACGGTCAGCTTCCTCGCGCCGGGTCAGACCGCCTCGCAGAAAGCGGGGCAGATCCAGCTTGCGAACTTCGCGAATCCGGCAGGGCTGAACAGCCTCGGCTCCAGCCTGTATCAGCCGACGGATGCTTCGGGCGATCCGGTGGTCGGCAACCCGGGAGGCAATGAAGGCAACGGCACGATTATGCAGGGCTATACGGAACAATCCAACGTCAGCGTGGTCGACGAGTTCGTCAACCTGATCGTCGCGCAGCGGGCGTATGAAGCCAACTCGAAGGTGGTGAAGGCCGCCGACGAAATGTATCAGGACGTCAATAACATCGAGCGATAATGCTTATCCTTCCCTTCATCTTTTTGTTCCTCGCCCAAGAGGCGCCCGCCACGCACCCGCTCGATCGGGAAAACGTGATGCGGGCCTTGCGAAAAGCCGTCGCCACGCGCCCGGAGTACGCGGACGCGCAGATCGAGATAGTCGATCTGAGCCGGTTCCCGGCGCCCACCGGCGAAATGGAATTCGAGTGGAAGGATTTGACGCCGCCGGCGTCGGGGCAATCGACGGCGCGCTGGCGCGGCGTAATACGCCACGATGTCGACCATATCTTTTCCATCTGGGCCGTGGTCCGGCTTACCGTTCCATGCAAGAGAATTTTTGCCACCCAGAACATACGGCCGGACGAGCCGATTAGCGCTTCGCAACTGCACGAAGAATCCTATGAAGGATTTCCTTCGGACAACTGCAGCACCGGCATAAAGAACGTGATCGGAAAAGTGGCGACCCGTACCATCTCGGCGAATACGCCCCTCGTTCCGGCGGTGCTTGCGGCGCCAGCCGCCGTCTTGAAGGGCGACCAGGCGGTTGCCGAGTACCGCGATGACGCTCTGCGGCTGAGCCTTCCGGTGATCGCCGAGCGCAGCGGACGGATCGGGGAGATCATCCCGGTGCGTAATCCGACGAGCCACAAGGAGCTTTTCGCCAGGGTTATAGGCGAAGGCAAGGTGACGCTTGAAGGTGGGTCTCTCTCGTCAACCTCCTCTTCAAAGGACAAGCAATGAAATTTTTAATGACCATCGTTCTATTACCGGGTCTTCTCTCCGCCGCCGACGACAAGAGCAAGAAGAAGACGACACCACCGCCGCCTCCTTCGGCGCTCGATAAATATGTTCAGGAAGCGATGCGCACCAGCGATTCGATGAAACCCGAAACCGCCGGCTCCTTATGGACGGCATCGTCGACGCTGGGCGATCTGGCCAGCGACATGCGCTCGCGCAACGTGAACGATCTGGTCTCCATCCAGGTGATTGAAAACATTAATGCCGTGTCGGGCGGCAATCTGGCCTCCAGCCGCGCGTCCAGCTTGTCGGCCAATATCACCCAGCTCGGGGGCATAAAATCGCCCACCGGCGCGCTGGCGAATTTACTCGGGGCGTCCTCCGGCAGTAATATAGCCGGGGCAGGATCTACCACGCGTACCGCCACCATCACGACCACGCTTGCCGCGCGCGTGACCCATGTTCTTCCCAACGGATACCTCGTGCTCGAAGCGACCAAGGAGATTCAAGTCAATTCCGAAAAACAAGTGGTCACGGTGCGCGGCGTCGCGCGACCCGCGGATCTTGCGAACAATACGGTCCTCTCCAGTAACCTGGCGCAACTTGAGGTTCAGGTGAACGGAAAGGGCGTGGTGGGCGACGCCATCCGGCGTCCATTCATCCTGTACCGGCTCCTGATGAGCATCCTGCCGCTTTAAGACTCGCATGAGAAAAGTTCTGTCATTCTCGATTGGTTTAGCGCTGCTGCTCTGGATCTCCGTGCCGGCCCGCGCCGCGCGCCTCAAAGATATCGCCAGCATCGAGGGCGTTCGCGATAACCACCTGGTTGGGTACGGGCTGGTGGTCGGTCTTGCCGGCAAGGGAGATAGCCAGCAGACCGTGTTTTCGGTTCAGAGTCTGGTCAACATGCTGGAGCGGATGGGCGTGACCGTTTCGCCCAACGGGATTCAGGTTCGCAACACAGCCGCGGTGATGGTTACCGCGACGCTGCCTCCTTTCGCACGCCCAGGCATGAAGGTCGACGTCCACGTTTCCGCCATCGGCGATGCGCGGGCACTCGATGGAGGCACGCTGGTGGTCAGTCCGTTGCGAAGCCTGGATGGCCAGGTTTACGCGATCGCACAAGGCCCGGTCGTGACCGGAGGATTTTCCGCCGGCGGTGGAGGGACATCGAAAGTGGTCAATCATCCGACCGCGGGGCGCATTCCGGAAGGCGCGATCGTCGAGCGTCCGGCGCCTTCGGTGGAACCCACCGAAAGCATGCGCTGGATGCTCCATCGCGCGGATTTTACCACTGCCGAGCGCATCGCCGAACAGATCAATCAGGAGTTCTCGGCGAAGGGTAACGGATCCATCGCGGTCGCCGAGAATAGCGGCACCGTGCAGGTGAAAATCCCGGCGTCGTATAAAGGACACGCGAGTATCTTCATCGCCGAGATGGAAGGAATCAAGGTCGAAGCCGACCTGGCCGCTCGCGTCGTGGTGAACGAGCGCACCGGAACCATCGTCATCGGAGGCGACGTCAGCATCGCGCCGGTCGCAATCCTGCAAGGCTCGCTGAGCGTCGAAATTCAGACCCATCTGCTGGTCTCCCAGCCCACCCCGCTTTCGCAGGGAGGCACGACCAAGGTGGTGCCGGAGGTTTCGGTCAACGCCACGGAACAAAAAGCCAAGAGCATCCAACTCCAGAAGGGCGCGACGGTCGAACAGCTGGCCAGAGCGCTGTTGGCGATCGGCGCGACGCCGCGCGACATTATCGCCATTTTGCAGAATCTCCGTGCATCCGGCGCGCTGGATGCGGATCTGGAGGTGATTTAAGTGGGCGGCATAAGTTCTCCTCTCTCCTTATTGCCGCCCTCGGCGGGTAGTCTCGACGGAGGCTATTCGAATATCTCGCACGGGAAGCATGTGGACCTGGCGACGGCGGCGCAGCAGTTCGAGGCGCTGATGATGCAGCAGATGCTCGAATCGGGGCATGGCGCCGACAAGGGCTGGCTCAGTACGGGCGACGGCGACGAAGATCAGGCCAACAACCAGGCCATGGAGATCGCCCAACAGCAATTCGCGAGTGCGCTTGCCGCCAAAGGCGGACTGGGACTCGCGAAATTGGTGGTATCGCATTTGATGGAAAATCCGGCTCCAAGTAGCGAACCGGCGGCAGGAAAGCAGCAGAAATAATTCAAACAAGGAAGGGTATAAATGGGATCATTCAGCACCGCACTTTCGGCTCTGCAAGCGTATTCCACCGCCATCAACGCGGTGGGTAACAACCTTGCAAATATGAACTCGACCGGGTTCAAGAACTCGGATATCAATTTCGAGGACGTCATGGGCAGCATGACGACAAATAACACGCAAATCGGCAATGGCGTCCAGCAACCTTTTACCGAGCGCAACTTCACCCAGGGCGCGATCACGAGCACCAGCAATCCCCTGGACGCGGCGATTCAAGGCAACGGATTCTCTCTGCTGACGCCCGCGGGAGCCACCGGCACAGGCGCGACGTCCTACGAATATACGCGCGACGGATCTTTCCAGGTTGGCACCGATGGGGCCCTTCAGACCGCCGACGGGTCGCATGTCCAGGGTTGGAGTTTGGATCCCACAACGGGCCAGGTAAATACGTCCTCCGCGGTTGGCAACATCACCATTCCGACCGGAACCACACTTCCGGCGGTTGCCACCAGCACTCTGAGCATCTCCGCGAATCTGGACGCCGCCGACGCGCCGGGCACCGCGTTCACCGTTCCGGTTACGTTGTACGATTCGTTGGGCGGCAGCCATCAACTCTCGCTGACCATGACCAAGGACCCGACCGTCCCCAACCAATGGGACCTTACGCTTGCGTCGACGGACCCGACCATTCAGAGCGGCTCCAATCTAACCTCTTTGCTGTCGACCACCACGCTGACCTTCGTGAATGGCGCGCTGAGCCCCTCCACGCCGGCTGCGATCAGCATCAAAGGTCTCAATTACACGACCGCCAGCGGTATCCCCAATCAACCGACGATTACCTGGAGTCCGTGGACGACAGCCCCCTCCGGCAGTCCGGCCACCGGCGGCGTTTCCGGGCTGACGCAGTATAGTCAGACATCGGCGGTTTCGGCGGTCACCCAGAATGGCGTCCCGCCCGGCACCTTATCGAATGTCCAGATTGCGAATGGCGGGGAGGTCATGGCGACCTTCACCAACGGCTCCCAATTGCAGATCGGCCAGATCGCGGTGGCAGGCGTGCAAAATCCCGATTCGCTGGTGGGTATCGGAAACAACGAATTCACGGCGGGCGCGACCACGGTGACCACACCGGCGGGGCTTCCCCAGGCGGGCGGCGCGGGGCAGATTGTCGGCGAGTCGCTGGAATCGTCGAACGTGGACATCGCCACCGAGTTCACCGATCTCATCACTTACCAAAGCGGCTACCAGGCGGCCTCCCGCGTGATCACCACGCAGGATCAGATGATCCAGCAATTGATGACGATCATCCAGCCGTAGGGTTCCGCGTAAATTAAAAAAAGAAAGGGGACGAATGGTTTTCGTCCCCTTTTTTATTGCTACGAATCAAGTCCCGAGCCGGTCGAAGGTGTGGTGGTTCCCACCCCCGTAACGGCCCGGCTACTGTTGTCCGGACTCCGCGGTTTATTGAAAGAGGCGCAGAACGGACTGGTTGGCCTGGTTGGCAAGACTCAGAGCGCTGATGCCCAGTTGCTGCTGAGTTTGCAAAGCTAAGAGGTTCGCGCTTTCCTGGTTCAAGTCGGCGTTGGTTAAATTGTTCGCGCCGGTGGTAAAGATGTTGGAAAGCTGCGTGGTGAAATTCTGGCGTGTGGTGATCAGAGCGCTGTACGAACCGAGGGTTGAGGAAAGGCTGTTGAAATTGGTGACGGCGTCGCTCGCCGCGGTCTGCGATGCCTGAATCGCAGCGGCGCCGCCGCTGACCCAGGTGCTGGCCTGAGCCGGCGTATAGCTGGTCGTGGTCGTATCCGTGGCCGCGATCGTGATGTTGCTGGTTCCAGTCGCGTTGAAGTTGATGGTCAGGTTGTTACCGGCGGTGCCGCTCAACAGGTTGGTGCCCTGGTAGTTAGCATCGTTTTGCGTGATCTGGCTCAACTGCGTCTGCAGCTGGTTGAACTGCGTCTGCAGGTTGGTGATGGTCGTCGTGTCGGTGGTTGCTTCCGCCTGTTGCGCCAGGCCCTGCATCTGCTGCAGCAGGCTGGTGGCGCTGGTGATGGACTGCAACGCCGTGCTTACCACCTGCAAGCCCTGGCCCATGGCGTCCTTCAGGTTGTTGAGCTGGCTCGCCTGTGTATAGCCCGATTGCGCTTCGAAAAACGCAGTGGCGTTGTCCGCGGCCGAGTTGACCGATTTGCCGGTCGCCAGGGCGGTCTGCGCGGTCTGGATCTGCGAGTTGATGCTCTGGAGCGAAAGCAGGTTGTTCTGCATCGCCGCTGATAAAGAAATTGCTGTGCTACCCATCTTTGGTTTCTCCTTTTTATGAACCGAACTTTTTCAGAGCGCCGCTGCCCGTTCTAGGCTCGCTTGCGTTCAAGGAAGGTATCGTTGCAATCCGAGGATTTTAAAAAGTTTTTTTTAATGGTACGAGGATTGCAAGAGGGCTAGGTAGGATTTGCCTAGGGGCCGTAAGATTGTTTTCTAAAAACGAAAATATGGCCGAAGAAAGATATGGATATGTTTCGCACTGATAGTGAGCGAGGGTTGAAATGAAGATCGGACTAGGGCCCCAGGACAATATCGGGCAGACGCAGAATACCAGCCAGCTGACGCGCGCGGGACAGACCTCGGGCGGACCGCAGAGCCTTGGTTCGCAGCAATACGGACTGGATCGAGTGGATGTCTCGTCGGTGGCGCAGACCGCTGCTTCGGTGATCGGAATGGCCGGCGGTCAACGGGCCCAGCAGGTCGCAAATCTGACACAGCTATACCAATCGGGTCAATATACCGTCGATCCGGCGAAACTAAGCCAAGCCATCGTGGCCCAGGATACGGACCCCGCCCATGCCCATTGAAGCGGATGTTGACACGCCCCGGTCGGTGGTGGAACAGCTAACATCCGAATGGCTTGATCGGGTGGAAGCGTCCGTGGAAAGGGCCCATGCCGCCCTGCTCGGTTCCGAGCGCGCGGATCTGCTGCCGTTCTCGAGCGAGATGGAATCCGCTTGCCGGGAAAGTCGCGGTTTGACGGCAACACCCGCGGTGGCGGCTCGTCTGGGGACGCTGCGCGAGCGTCTCACACTGCTTCAAGTCATGCTGCGTCAGGCCGCCGCGCTCATAGAAGGGCGCGCGCAACTGGAAACACAAACCTTCCTCGGCTACACTCCGAGAGGCTTAGAACGGGCGTTATAACTTCCATGATCAGTTTAACCGCAGCTCTCCAAATGGCCGGCGCCGCGCTTCAGGCCGATTCGCAGGCGATTGGCATTACCGGACAGAACCTCACCAATCAGACCACGCCGGGATATGCGCGCCAGATTGTGCAGATGGAGAGTGACGGATACAATCCTTCGCAGAACCTGGCCGGTGGCGTCAGCGTCAACACCAGCGATTCCCGCAGCCAGTTCGCGGAGCAGGCTGTCTGGTATCAGCAAGGCCAGTCCGGACAATATCAATCGTTCACGCAAAGCGCATACGCGGTCTCCCAGGTGCTGGACCTGAACAACGTCTCGGGATCGTCCGGGATTTCGAACTCCCTCAGCCAGCTCTTACAGAGCTTCTCCACCCTGGCCGCCTCGCCCAACTCCGCGGCTGCGCAGAACGGGTTGATCCAGAACGCGCAGGCCTTCGCCGGCGATCTCAACAGCGCCGCGCAGACCATACAGCAGACGGTAACCAGCGCGCAATCGCAGGCGCAGAACATCGTCTCCGAGATCAATCAACTGGTAGGACAAGTTCAGCAGTACAATCAGCAGATCCAGTCGGGTTCCGCGCCAGGCGCGACGGCCGAGGCGCAGATTTATTCTTCCCTGGAAACGCTCTCCAACCTGGCGCCCATCACTGCGCAGCAAAACTCCGACGGCTCTCTTTCGATCATGTTGAATGGAAGCACGCCGCTGCTGGCAGGAAATCAGCAGTTCCCGTTGCAGGCGAATCTGGTGCCGCCCGCGGCGAACGCGGCCTATCCGCAGGGCAATCCGACACTCCAGATCACCGATGCCCAGGGCCAGGACATCACCGCTTCGATCACGGGCGGCCAGCTCGGCGGCGTTGTGAACTATGTGAACAACTTTGCACCCACGCTAATCGGCAACGGGAACCAGCAGGGTGCGCTGAATCAGCTCGCGCAGGGCCTTGCGAACTCGGTAAATACCACGCTGGGCGGGAACACGCCGCTATTTCAATACAGCGCTGGGAACGCTACCAACATCGCGCACTCGCTGCAGGTGAGCTCGTCGTTTACCACCAGCAGTCTTGCCGGCGCCCTGGCGGCGAATACGAACGTTGCAGCCAACCTTGCCGGCATCGCATCAGGCAGCACCGCGGCGACTCAAATTAACGGCCAAAATTTCACCGCTTTTCTGGATACCACCGCCAGCAATGCCGCCGGCGCCATCAACGTCCAGCAATCCGGGCTTACGCTGAGCACGCAGTTGCTGAATCAGGCGCAAGCCAATCGTACCCAGGTGCAGGGCGTCTCGCTCGAAACCGAATCCGTCAACCTGCTGCAATATCAGCAGGCTTTCCAGGCCTCTTCGGAAGTGATCAGCGTGATCAATACCCTGACGCAGAGTGCCATAAATATGATCAACGTACCGGCCTGATCCAAAATCTTGGCTTGCGCAGCCATGGTTCCTCCTGATTTTCCGCCGATTCCGATTGGCACCCGAATTGCGTCTTTCAAAGCTTCATGGTGGATGGACTTTCATCGAAGCTGGAGCAATATCTCGACGTTCTTAGCTCGCGCCAGAAACTGGTGGCGCGGAATATCGCCAATGCCGATACGCCGGGCTATAAAACTCAGGACATCGATTTTCAAAGCGAATTGAGCAAGGCGGCCGGCTCCGTTCCCTCGATTGTCGAGCCCGTGGGTCTCCCCACCAAGAACGACGGCAACAACGTCAATCTGGATCATCAGGCGCGCCTGCTTGCTGAAAACGACATCCGCTTTAATATCGCCACGCAGTTACTGCGCAATCAGATTCACGAAATCCGCGAAGCGATTACCGAAGGACGCACATCATGAGCTTGTTTGGCAGCCTTTCCGTCTCGGCCTCCGGCATGGATGCGCAGCGCGCGCGCGCCGAAGTGCTGGCCGAGAATCTCGCCAACTCGGAAACCACGCGCACTCCGGACGGAGGACCGTATCGCCGCAAGGACGTTGTCTTCGCCAGCACCACGGTGGACTCGCCCTTCGCCAGTGAATTTCAGTCCGCGCTGGAGGGCCAGGGCGTGAAAGTCGCGGGCATTTCCATCGATCAGCGCGATCCCGAAAAACGTTATCTGCCGGGCCATCCGGATGCGGACGCCGATGGGTACGTCGCTTTCCCGCGCATCAATCCGGCCGAAGATATGGTCGATTTGATGAACGCCTCGCGCGGCTACCAGGCCAACGTCGCCGCGATTTCCGCGGTCAAGGACATGATCCAACGTTCGCTCGATCTCCTTAAATAAAAGAGACTAAGATGCCTCACATCTCGCCATTTCAGCCGGTTCAAAACATTCCTCTGCCGGGGTCCGTCCTTCCCGCAACGGGCGGCGCCTCCGGCTCCGACGCATTCAATTCCATTCTCCAGCAGTCCATTCAGAATGTTTCGCAGTTACAGACCGAAGCCGACACCTCCGTCAATAAATTCGTATCCGGAGAGCAGGACGACCCTCACACCACCATGCTCGCCGTTCAGCGGTCCAGCCTGGCCTTTGACATGTTCGTCCAGGTCCGCAACAAGGTCGTGCAAGCGTATCAAGAAGTGATGAAGATGCCTGAGTAGCTTTTAGAGAGAACGGGAGAAACGGTTTGGATCAATTCAATAAACTCTGGAGCTCGATATCGGCCTTTCAAAAGGGCTCCATCATCGTGGTTGTGCTCGCCGCGGTCGCGGCCATGTTTGCCATCTCAGGCTGGCGCCATGATTCGAATTTCAAGACCCTCTATCGGGGCATGGTGAGCGAGGACGCGGGCGAGGCCGTGCAGAAACTCAAGGAAGCCAACATCGAATACCGGTTGGAGGAGGAAGGCAACGCCATTCTGGTCCCCGCCGAAAAAGTTTCAGAGGCCCGCTTGCTGCTGGCCCGCGAAGGACTTCCCAAGTCCGGCCGTATCGGGTTTGAGCTATTCGATAAAACCAACTTCGCCACCACCGATTTCGCCGAACAGGTGAACTACCGCCGGGCGCTGGAAGGCGAACTGGAGCGCACCATCGCTTCCCTGGGGGAGATCGAGAAGGCGCGCGTGCATCTCACGCTTCCGAAAGATTCCGTATTTGTCGAATCCAGGCAGCCCGCCAAGGCCAGCGTCCTGCTGAGTTTGCGCCGCGCGGCGTCACTCTCGCCGGCGAACGTGGCGGCCATCTCGCATCTGGTGGCCAGCGCGGTGGAGGGATTGTCGCCGCGGCAGGTGGCGATTGTCGATGCCCACGGCGATCTGCTCAATAAGCCTCGCAGCAGCGACGCATTGGGCTCCGCCTCCGACAGCCAGATCGAGTATCAGCTCACCATGGAGCATGAGCTGGCGAAGAAGCTCGGCGAAACGCTGGATCCCGTCCTCGGCAGCGGCAACTATCGCACTGGCGTCTCGGTGGAGTGCGATTTTTCGGGTGTCGAAGAAAGCGAAGAAGTCCTCGATCCGACCAAGTCGGTGATCGTTTCGTCGCAGCGCACGGATGAATCGGCGGGAGGCCGCGTGAACGCCGGTATCCCCGGGGCAGCCGCGAATCTTCCCGATCCTCCGGCCGCGGCCGCGCCCGCCAGCGGAACCACGCGCCGCACGGAGAGCTCGAACTATCAGACCAGCCGCCTGGTGCGGCACGTGGAGCGTCCGCGGGGAGCGGTGAAGCGCATCAACGTCGCGGTGCTGCTGGACCAGGAAATGAAGTGGGAGAAAAAAGGCGATGCTTATAGCCGCCTGTTTGTCGCTCCTCCTTCCGAAAAAATCACTGTCATTAAGAATATGGTGACCAACGTTGCCGGGATCAATCCGGCGCGCGGCGATCAGGTCACCGTCGACACACTCCCGTTCGATGGATCGATCCGGGAAGAACAGCCGGGCGCGGACAAGCCGGTCCAGGGAGGGTCAATCCCGGGAAGCGATAAGTCACCCTGGTACCTGAAGAGAGATCCGAAAACCATCGGCGGAGCCGCGGCGGGCGGAGTGCTGATCGTCGGAGCTGTGGTCTGGCTCACGATGCGCAAACGCGGCCGCCGCGTTGACCTCACCGAAACGGTCGCTGCGCTGACGCCGGCCGCCCCGCTCCTTCTCGGCGCGGACCAGTCTTCCGCAAGGACGCCGTCCGAGGAATACTCGCTGCAGGAACAGAAGCTGCTCGATTCCCTCAAAGCGCCAATGCTCTCGGCGACGAAGAGCGAAGCGCTGACTAAATATTTGAAAGAGGAAGTTCGTAAAGACCCGGCAGCGGCGACGCAGCTGCTCCGCACCTGGATCCGGGACGACGAAGGTTAGAAACATGCGCCCCAGCCGAATTATCAAAAAAGCGGATTCTTTCCGGCCGTACGATTGGCACTCGATGGGCGAAGCCCCCGCCGTATCCTGCCAGCCTGCCGCGGTGCAAACGCGGCAAAATGACGAAGAAGAACTTCGTCAGGCCGTACAAAGGGCATACCTCGAAGGAGAAGCCGCCGCGCGAGCGGCGCTCGGCGAGTCGACAAAGGCTGTCCAAGCCGATCTCGCGCGCACCATTGCGGAGCTGGCCCAGGTGCGAGCGGTCATTTATAAGGAAGCGCAAGCCGATCTGCTGCGTCTGGCGATTGCCATTGCGCGGCGAATCCTGCATCGGGAGCTGTTGGTCTCGCCCGACATCCTGCAGAGCATCGTCTCGGTCGTTCTCGAAAAACTCGATCGTCAGGAAGTACATCGCGTGCGCGTGCATCCCGCGATGGCCGCGCGCCTGGACCAGGAATTGAAGAATCTCCCAAACCAGCGGCCGATTCTTGTGGCTGCCGACGCGACTCTGGGACCCGGAGCCTGCATTTTTGAAACCGGCCGCGGCAACGTCGACGCCAGCATCGATTCACAACTCGCCGAAATCGAGCGCGGCCTGGCGGATCGGCTGGAAGCATGAACCTTGCGTACAAATCTCCACTCGCGGGCTTCGAGCATGCTCTCCTTCAAATAGATCCTCTGCGGCGCACTGGGACGGTCACCGAAGTCACCGGGATGATCGTACGATCCGATGGGCCCGTGGCCGCGGTCGGCGAAGTCTGCGAAATCGAATCGTCCAGCGATCGCCGCATTCTGGTGCAAGTGGTCGGATTCCGAGACGGCCAGGTCCTCTCGATGCCGCTCGAAGAAACCAGCGGACTGGTCGCCGGCAGCACCATTGTGGCGCGCGCCGATGAATCGAGCGTGCGCGTGGGGCCGGAGCTTCTGGGGCGCGTTCTGGACGGCTATGGCCGCCCCCTCGACGGCAAGCCTCCCATCGAGTCCGCCGTTCATTATCCTTTGCAGGCGCCTCCGCCGAATCCCATGACCAGACGCCACATCACGGAGCGGCTGGTCACCGGTGTCCGTGCCATCGACGGAATGCTGCCCATCGGCAAGGGACAACGCGTAGGCATTTTTGGCGGCAGCGGCGTCGGCAAAAGCGTGCTCCTCGGCAGTCTGGCGAAACACAATTCCGCGCAGGTCACCGTCGTCGGACTGATCGGCGAGCGAAACCGCGAAGTCCTCGAATTTATCGATCATGAGCTGGGCCAGGACGGTTTGAAGCGGTCGGTCATTGTGGTGGCCACCTCGGACCGGCCGGCGCCTCTGCGCGTGCGCGCCGCTCTCACTTGCACCGCGATCGCGGAATATTTTCTCGATCAGGGAAAGGACGTTCTGCTTATCATGGACTCGGTGACGCGGTTGGCCATGGCGCAGCGCGAAATCGGGCTCGCCGCCGGCGAACCTCCCAGCCAGAAAGGTTACACGCCGTCCGTCTTCGGCCTGCTTCCGAAGGTCTTCGAGCGGGCCGGAAATTTTCAGAACGGCTCCATCACCGGCATTTATACGGTGCTGGTCGAAGGCGACGATTTCAACGAGCCGATCTCGGATGCGGTGCGCTCGATCCTGGACGGCCACATCATTTTGTCGCGCAAGCTGGGGGATATGGGACATTATCCCGCCATCGATCTTCTCCAATCCGTAAGCAGGCTCACCTCGAAGATCTCCACTCCCGAAGAGAGGGCTCTGGCGCAGAAGGTTCGGGAAGCAATGGCGCTCTATCGCAGCTCCGAGGATCTGATCCAGCTCGGGGCGTATGTCGCGGGGTCGAATCCGAAACTCGATACCAGCCTTCGCTGCACATCCATGATCGATCAATTCCTCCGCCAGGAGCCCCACTACAAAGCCCCGTTCACCGAAACCGTGACGCAGCTTTCCGGGGTTGCGCAAGCGTTACAACCGATAGGGAAAAAATAGCCTGGCACATCGCCGGTGGAGGATCCGCATGCTGCGCATGGCGGCTCGGAAGTGTGTTAACGAAGTGATTAGTGGTCTTGTCGCAGCCAGATCGTTACTATCCCCTCCATTACTGTCGGGGCTCGGCAACAGATCTACTGAGCCCCGACAGTGATGGAGGGGACTCATTCGGCCGGCTCTGGCGGGGTTAGCGCAAAAGCCGCCTTGAAAGGACGGCTGCCGCCAAAAATGGCGGCCCCACAGTCACAATCAGGATTGCTGGACGCAGCACGCTAGGGAAGGGCATTGGGCAAGGAAATCAGCCCCGCCTTATTGAGGATCACGATGTCCACGCGCCGGTTCTTGGCCCGTCCTTCCGGCGTATCGTTGCTTTCCAACGGAAAAGCGTCGGCATAGCCTACGACGGACATGCGGCCGGTCGCGATCGAGAACTGCGTGCTGAGCGCCTCCAGCATCGCAATGCTCCGCGCCGCCGAAAGCTCCCAATTGCTGTGGAATCGCGAATTGTGGATGGGAATCGCGTCCGTGTGGCCTTCCAGGCGAATCGGGTTGGGAATTTTCGCCAGGGTCACCGCGATTTTTTGCAGAACCGGAAAGCCCGCCGCGGATACTCTGTCATCGCCGGACACGAAGTAAGCTGCTTCCTGGAGACTCACTACCAGGCCGCGCGTTTCCGTGTGGATGTTAATGCGGCCTGCGTGAATATCTTCGGCCAGACTGTCCTTCAGCAACTCGACCGTGGCGAAAAGATCGGCCGGTTGCTGCGTCGAGTTCCCGGTCTTGGAACCGCCGGGACCTCGCATCAACCGGTTGCCCTGACCGACGTCGTCGACCGTCCCTCCCAGCACACGGGAAACTTTCGTCTCACCGCTGAAGGCGCGGCGCACTGATTCCGACGCTTGGACCGCCTTCTGACGGTCCGCCTGGGAGCTGGCATAGAGCACCACGAAGAAAGCGAACAGGAGCGTGATGAAATCGGCATAAGAGACAAGCCAGCGCTCGTGTCCTTCCGGTTCGTGCTCGCCGCGGGAACGTCTCATACCTCGACGCGGGACGGGCTCGGCACCTCTCCACGAGCCACCGCTGCCTTTTCGTCCGGAGCATCCACCAGGCTCTCGAGCTTGCGGCGGATCATTTTTGGATTCATCCCCTCGACGATGCCGGCCACTCCTTCCAGCATCAGATCCGTGGCTTCCATGCGCCGCTTGGCGCGCCCGCGGATCTTACTTGCGGCGGGCAGGAAAAAGAGGTTCGCGGCGCCCACGCCATACACCGTCGCGACGAACGCAACGGCGATTCCGCGGCCCACTTCCTCAATATTCGCCAGGTTTTTCATCACCTGAATCAGACCCAATACCGCGCCGATAATTCCGATTGTCGGCGAATATCCTCCGGCGCTCTCGAATACTTTGGCGCGGCTCAGCATGCGCCGCTCCTCCTTATCCTGATCGAGCTGCATGGTGTGCTTCAGCTCCGTCAACTCGGCCACGTCGATGGCCAGGTTGATCGCCTTCCGCAAAAAAGGATCCTCGATATTGTCGGCGTCCTCTTCCAGGGAGACAATGCCGTTGCGGCGCGCCTTGGTCGCGAATCCGATAATCTGCTCCAGGGTGGCGCGGGAAGAACCGCCCGGATCGAAGAAGACATATCTCAGCTCGCGTACCGCGGCGATCACGTCGGCGAAGGGGTTTGCCACCAGGACCGCGCCAATGGTTCCGCCCAGCACAATCAGGGCCGCCGTTCCCTGGGCAATGTCCGCAAGCGAGCCTTTTTCCAGTAGTAATCCGCCGACGATGCCGCCCAGGGCGATCACCAGGCCTATCACCGTGCCCTTGTCGATGGAGAGCTTCGATGGCGGTTCTTTATCCAGGTCAGGCATTTTCGATCCGATTTAATACCGGGACCCCCGCCGAGATGCGCCGGCGAAACTCCACAATCCGGGAGAGTATTTCGTCCGCGCTTTCCTGAACGAACAACCTCTGCCCGGTGGTCAGCGCGATCGTCGTGTCCGGCACGGTCTCAATCTGTTCGATCAGATCCGAGTTCAGCAGAATCGATTGATTGTTGATACGCGTCACCCGGATCATCGTGGATCATGCAGCCGAGAATGCTGGTTCCTCGTCCGCCTCCGCCGATGTCAGTTCCTGGCCCATATCGACGTGCAAGGCTTCTAGCTTGGCGTAGAAGGTGGTGCGCTTCAGTTGCAGCAGCGTGGCGGCGCGTTTCTTGCTTCCACCCGCCAGACGTAATGCTTCCGATAACAAAGTCTTTTCGAACTGCCCGACGATCTGGTTGTAATCGATGCCTCCGCTGGGCATGGCGAACATTCGCGGCTGGTTGGGAGATCCGCTCAGAGCCGAGAAATCCGCCATTCGAAGCGTGGGCCGGTTGCCGCTCAGCGCGATCGCGCTCTCGATGGTGTTTTCCACTTGCCGGATGTTGCCGGGCCACGGGAATTTGCCCAGCCAATCGACAATCTCATAGGGAATGGCCTTCATCGAAATCTGCTCATTGCGGCACACTTTTTCAACGAAGTGATCGATCAAGCCGGGAAGGTCTTCCATCCGTTCGCGCAGCGGAGGAAGATGGATCGGGGCCACGTTCAAGCGGTAGTAGAGATCCTGCCGGAACTTGCCCTCTTCCACCAGCCTCGCCAGATTGGCGTTGGTGGCGGCGATCACCCGGACGTCCACGCGCACTGTTTCCGACGATCCGAGGCGGTGAAATTCGCGTTCCTGCAGCACGCGCAGCAGCTTGGCTTGTAAAGAGAAGGGTAGATCCCCGATTTCATCCAGCAAAAGGGTGCCGCGATTGGCTTGTTCAAAGCGGCCCAGGCGACTCTGGAAGGCGCCCGTGTAGGCTCCACGAACATGGCCGAACAGCTCGGCTTCCAGTAATTCGCCGGGGATCGCATTGCAGTTGATCGACACCATCGGCTGGCCGGCGCGGGGGCTGGCGTCATGGATGGCGCGCGCCACCATTTCCTTACCCGTTCCTGTTTCTCCCGTAATCAGCACCGTGGCGCGGCGTTGACTCACCAGGCGGACCAGTTCCTTCACCACCCGCATAGAGCAGCTTTCACCGACCAGTTGCCGGACCCAAGGCTCCGTTCCCTCCGTCAGATCCCTGTTTTTGGAGCCACTACGGCGATAGATCGCCCTGGCAAGGCCGCTGGCCCGTTGTTCCGGGGTCGCACTATCGGTAATCAGTTCGTCCGCGCCGAGATAACAAAGGCTGAACGCCTCCGTCGCCGACGTCTCCGGCACCCAGGCGATCACAGGGACGCCCTTGGCGATCTGTTGGACCGCCGTCAGCATCTCCGTGCCCTCCGATTCCGGGTGCGGCAGCCTCACGGCGAGAATATCGCGCAGGCTGTTGGAACCAATTACGGTGGATAAATCAGAAAGTCGATGAATTACCGCCACCTCGCGGACACCGCAAACCGAACTCCAAAACTCGATAGGAGCGGGAACATCGGGGGAAGTACATACTGAAATCCGCATAGGCTACTCCTGTTCTATCGGTGGGATAGGCCGACGGACTAGAGTAAATGCGAAATAAAATCGTAAACTTACGTAAATTAAGGATGGAATAGAGCGTTGTTTCGACGCGAGTTTAGCCAGTATTGGCCGCGTTTGCGCGCGTTATCGCCGGAATAAAACGGCCAGGGAAAAAGGAAACGATTTCCCTTGGCGGCGGAGTTTTGGGTGAATTAGCCGGAGATGTCGAGTGGGCCTGCCTGGGACAGGCTCTCCTCCTCTTCTTGGGGCCGCTGTGGATCCGCGGTTTTGAGCTGTAATCCTTCGGCGATGTGCTCGTTAATGCGGGCAATCGCGAGTAAATCCTCCGCCGTTCCCCGGTCTGAGAGAAGCGCGAAGATCCTCTGGTCGATAAAATGGCTGAGCTCCAGCAGATTCAGACGCAGGCTTTCCGCCAGCGGATTGGCCGGATTACCCAGCTCGACCTGCAGAAACGTCCATAGTTTTTGGTTGAAGTCGATTGCATTCTCGAGTTTTTCGCGAAATTCCGGCGTCTGCCGGTTTTCCCAATTGCGGGCGCACCGGTTCAGTTTTTGCGCCCCGCGAAGCAGCACCGACGCTTCCAGCTCCCGCCCCTCCAGGGTTTCCCGCTGTATTTCTTCGTAAAGTCTGGTTTGTTGCATTTTAATCGCCTTTAAGCCAACCATTTCCTGACGCTTCTCGCCGCAGGTCGGACGCCACGCGTTGCGTCACGGGTTTCCAATCGCGCAACCGGGTCTGTCGGTACAATCGCATCGACGGATACCAGGGAGTATTCTCGCCTTTTTGCTGCCAGCGCCAGTCATTGCAGGTCGGAAGCAGCATCCACACGGGTTTCCCCAGCGCCCCGGCCAAATGTGCGACGGAGGTATCGACGGTCACGAGAACATCGAGTTGCTGAACGCACGCCGCCGTGGCGGCATAGTCTGACAGATAGGGGGCGAGATCGATGATCCCTTTCTCCCTCATCCACTGCTCGTCCGCCGGGGTCCTGCCCAACTGAAGACTGAACAACCGGACGCCTCCGACGCGTATCGTATCTTCGAACAACGAAAGGGCTATGGAGCGATTTCGGTCGTTGCGATGACTCGGATTGCCCGCCCAGACCAGGCCCACTCGAAACGCATCGGACGATGCCAGTTCCTCTGGGGCAGTCGATCCCGCGGGAGGCCTGAGATAAGGTACGTCGCCCGGAATACAATCGGGACGTGTTCTGAACAAACGAGGCAAACTCATCAGCGGCGCGTGGACGTCGAATTCCGCTCCGCTGGTGGGTCCCGAGAAGACCTGCGTGAGATAGGGCACGCCTTCGAGCAGACTCCGCAAGGACTCCTGGCAATGCACCAGAACCTTCGCGCCCTGCTCATGAAGGAGGCGAGCGTAGCGAACGAACTGGATCGTATCTCCGGCCCCCTGCTCGGCGTGAAGCAAAATTGTTTTCCCTCGCACTTCAGAGCCATCCCACTCCGGTTTAGCGAGCGTCCGGGCGACTGCTCCGGGTTGCTTCCAACGCCACTCAAACTCCTGCCATCCTTCCTCGAAGCGCCCGCTGAGCAGCAACGCCAATGCGCGATTCGTGTGCGCCTCCGCGTACGCGGGATCCAGGGAAACGGCTTTGGTATAACATTGAATCGCTTCGTCGATCCGGGAGAGCTCGACGTGAAGATTGGCCAGGTTGTTCCACGCGGCGGCGTAGTCGGGCCGGATTCCCACGGCCTTCCGGAGATAGACCTCGGCTTCCTGCGTTTGACCCGCGGCGCGGAGCAGAATCGCGAGATTGTTCAATGCTTCCGGAAATCGCGGCTGGTGCGAAATCGCCCTCCGCAGCCGCCGTACGGCCTCCTCCGTCGACCCCATTTCCCCTAGAACGCCGGCCAGAAGGAACAGGCTCTCTACATCCCGCGTGTTCCGGTCGCACAAGGCTTCGAGAACGCGTCGCGCGGACTCGAGCCGGCCCTCCGCGCGCAATGCCGCGGCGAGCCTACGGCTGATGGCTCTATCGCCGGGACCCAGGTTCAGACTCGTGGTGTAATGCGCAATCGCCTGAGTACGGTCACCCAATCCTTCCATCGCGCGTCCCAGCCGGTCATGGGCCGCCGCCGACTCCGGCGTGACCATTAACGCATGCCGGCAGGCGATCGAAGCCGGTTGAAACAGTTTCAACTCGAGGAGCGCGTCCGCCAGCGAAAGATGCGCCGGCTCGCTGCGCGGGTCGATCTGTAGCCCCGCAATCCATTCGCCGGCTGCCTCCGCCACACGTCCTTCCGATTGCAGTGCCTTCGCAAGCTTGAAGTGGGTCTCGGCCGCGGAAACCTCTGGAGTGTCCGTTACTGGTGGCATAGCGCGCGCTCCTCCAGGACGACCGAAGCTTCCCGGGCCGCCGTCGAGCCGGCCACTTGAGTGAACAGCAGGTCCACCTGCACGACTCCTGTGAATCCGCGAATTTCCTCAATCTGCGCGACGAATCCGGGCGTTCCGGTGACGACAAAGCGATCCCGGAACCCGGCAATCGGTTCCAGGCCGAAGGTGGTGACTTCCGCGGCGGACTTCCGGATCACGCGTACGGGCGCTCCTGGCTCCATCAGGCGAAGGAAGATCGCGCCGATACGGACGAAGTCTCCGGGCTGGCCGAAGGAGAAACCCACTTCGAGCAGATCCGCGTTGCGAAACTCCATTGCGAAGCGGGTCCAGCCTGTGCGGTGGCCGGAGAGCACATAGCTCTGTTCGGCTCGACGCGCGGCGCCGTCGTTCCAGAAGAAGAGCATGCGCCGGGCACCCTCGGGACATTGAAACGCTTCGGGCTGCGCCTTCCGCAGAAAGATGCTGCGCACCGCCTCTCCCATCACCGGGCTCGTTTGATGAGCCAGGCCGAAGATCCAGTACACGTTCGCGCTGTCGAGGCTGGCCAGTTGATGCGCCGATGCGTATTCCAGATATTCCGGATCGATCTCGGCGGCGATCAGGGACCGCGTTCGGGCGGAGCCCATATTTTCATCGTGCAGCCAGGACCCGAAGGCGTCGAGTTCCGCCTTCACTGGTTCGGTCAACGCGCGGACCAGAATCGCCTCCAGGAAGGGGCGCAAATCTCGAGCCTTCGCGGTCGAGAGGGATGGCATCGCGGTAAAGGCCCGCACGAAATCGAGCATGCCCTCCTGCACGCGCGCGATCTCCGCCAGTTGCCGTTCCGGCAAGTGCTGCTCACCCAGCACTGGTCTGCCGCCGGCGTCGTATCCCAGCGTGCTGCCCAGATCGCACATCAGGCATTGTTCCACCAGTTCAGGCGAGCGCATGAACGAGTGCGCGATTCGCAAGGGCTGCCCGTTTTCCGCCAGAAATCCTTCGGCGCAGGCGCCCGCCCGCTGAATTTTTCGCACGGCGCTGCCGGTTACGAAATACAATCCATGGGTCGTAACGGCGATCTTCTCGTGGTTGAAAATTTCCTGCAGGCAGCCCTGAATGGTACCCGAATAACCCAGGTCCACCACGGCGATACGCTCACCATGCTTGGGAACCGTGTCGTGGAAGTATGTGACCAGCCGCCGGCGCGCTTCCGCCGATGCCGCCACCGCCCGCTCCTTCAACGCTGGATCGTCCGCGATCTTCTTGGCGATGGTCCCGGCCATTTCCGCGGAGATCAGGGCTTCGCCATCCAGCCCCAGCAGCTGCCAGTCGATCCCCAGTGGTTCGAATAGATGCCGGGCACGCGCGGGTTGGGGACGCGCCAGGTATCTTTGCAGCTCCGCGGCGTCGCCTCGGAAGATGCAGGCCCGGATGGCCGCATATCGCGATGCGAAAAACTCGATGGTATCGAGCCCGCTTGCGAACTCTCCCAGGACACGCTTCAGAATGCGGCCCTCGCGCATCAGACAGAGGACGGTGTGAATCTTTTCCTCCGCGCAACGCTCGATTACCCATTTCCCGAAGCCCGCCATGGTCGGACCCAGAAACAGAGCGCCCCATGCTCGCAGCGGATCGCTCCAGTTTTCGAGGGTATCGACCGCCTGAGCTCGTACCGCGCTCAAACCCGCGTCTCCCATCCCCGGAAAATAGGCCGCGCGCTCCGATTGCGGGAGGAACAGCTCCCGGTCCACCGCGCGCCGAAAATCCTCGGGTACTCGCGGACGCCATACGGCCGGGATCCCGGCCTCGGATGGCGCTTCGAAGTCCGCCTGCCGGTTGTCGCCCAGGTGGAGGATCTGGCCGGCCTTCCAACCGCTTTGCCGGATCAGTTCCGCATGCAGCCCGCGCGCCTTCGGCCTGCGGTAACGGCAGGAATTAAGAATCAGCCGAGGCGTCCGCGGCAGGATCGCGCGCAGATGCTCTTCCTCGAAATAGGTGTCGGAAACATAGGCCGTTTCGATGTTCTTGGACGCGGCGTAGTCGATCAGTTTCACGATTTCGAGGTCCGGAAACGTCGACTCGCGCTCCAACGCCAGTTCGGCATGGAGCAGATCCGCCACAGTCTTTCCGGCCCGCAACAAGCCGCACGGAAATTCCTTATAAATTTCCTCCAGCGTGACCTCCGAATCGGCCGTTCGGCGCGAACGGGCGGTTTGTTCGGCCTCGATGCGTTCGGCGGCAAAGCTCGCCGCGGACGCCGAAGGATACAGAACGCCGGTCTGGATCAGCCGCGCGCCCAAGGCGAAGAACAGATCCGCGGGGTTGGGAAATGTACGCCAAACCGTAGTGTCGAAGATATCCAGGGAGAGCAGGCGTATTCTGCCGGAATCGATCAGGCGTCGGCTTTCGCGGAGCGGTGCGTGCGCAGGAGGCATTGGACCCGCCTGCACTGTGGCATTTGCCTTGCCATTTCGTTTTTGTTGCAACAACAGGGAATCGCCCGGCATTCGGATTCGATTTTCTGACTTCGGCATTTCCGCCGTGACGCTTAGCTGGCAGTCGCGGGTTCCAGGAGTTCTTTCTCGCGGCTCAGCAGGTGCCGCATCTTTTGCAGGGCATGATAGTATCGGCCATCGAATACCAGCAGGCTGACCTCTTCGAGTTGCGGGGCCATGCTGGGCGCGGCGGCCAGCACCTCCCGCGTCAGCGCCAGGTATAGCTGCATCGATTCCTCCTGCCGTTCCGGCTGGATGTAGAGGAGTTCGATGGCCATATAAATCCGCCCGCACGGTGTATTCACATCCGATTCCGGCAGAATGCTTGGGCAGCGCAGAATCGGAGTGGGAGTTTCGATCAGCAATTGCGCCGAATAGACGCCATTGTTGCGAATCACGGCTTGGCCCAGGATGATGCGCTCCTGCGGCTTGAGTGTCAATACAAGACCCATAAGGTACCCCGGCTACCGTCCGGCGGCCGCCTCCTGCGTGGCCTCTGCTCCCGCGCGCTTGAAATACAGCCGTTCCAGTTCGCGGACTTCATCCACCCGGCGCCGTCTTTCTCGTTCCAGCCGGTACCACACCCGGCCCAGCAGAAACAGAGTCGCCTGATCCATCTCGTGCTTCATTTGATTCAGCGCGATACTCTGTGTGAGCTCCAACTCACTGTTGGACAGTAGATGCAAGGACAACTCGGACCCTGTCGACTCCTGGTTTCCCTGCGATTTTGTAACATTCGTTCTCATTGCCATACGCATCTCCTCAGGCCAAGTTATCGGCCCCGCTGGGTAATCTATTGGAAATAATTCTGAATCCCGGCCTGCCGGGGTTATAACCCCTGGCGTACGCCAGGGGATCGCTGGTCCGCCCCACCTTATTTTCTTCCGCAAGAGTGCCTTCGCGTGACGATACTTCGGTCCGGAGACGCTCTCGCTATGCAACTAACACCCCGGATCGACCGTGGCATGACCAAGGAGCAGGAATCCTATTGGGCTCTCAAAGGCTTACCGCCGTTTCCCGCGGTCGTAACTCGCCTGCTGGGGTTGCTGGCGACCGACGATTATGAAATGAACGCGCTCGTCGACCTCATCCGAGCCGATCCGATGTTTGCGTCGGAACTGTTGATGGCCACCAATTCCGCCAAAAGCGGCTTGCCCAAGGAAGTGACCAGCATCCGCCACGCGGCCGCGCTTCTGGGCCGCGAAACACTGCGTTCCTTTGCCGTCGCGGTTTCCTTGCGCATGTACCTCGGACGAGTCTTGCGTCAGGACATTCTCGCCAACATCTGGCGCCACTCGCTGGCAACGGCGGTAATTTGCGAGCTGCTTGCCGAATGCTGTCCCGAATCCCGCAAAGCCTGGCAAGGCGACACTCCTTATGTCGCGGGACTGCTGCATGACGTCGGATGCCTCGGCCTGATGGTCACCCATCCGGTCGAATACGGACAGGCCTTGAGCTATGCCACCGATAATGCCCGTGACCTGCGCGAAGTGGAAGAGCGTTTCTTCCAAATCGACCACTGCGCCGCGGGGCAGAGAATCGCGCGCGCCTGGAAGTTTTCACCCGTGATTGCCGATGTCGCGCTGCGGCATCACGAACTACCCGCGCCCGGCGACTTCACGTTGCTGGAGCTGGTCAAAGTTGGAGTAATCATGGCCGATGCGTTGGCCTACCACGTGTTACCGCCCCAGCGTGAGTTGACCTTGGCGGAGGTGGCGGAATTGTTGCCGCCCGCCGCGCGGGCGCGTTTCCACCGGCAAATCGATGTCCTCCCCGAACAAATCGCGGAGCGCATCCGGTCCTTTGAGTTATGAGCCATTTCAGCGGAAAAGGAAGAGCAGAGTCATGTTGGTCTTAGTCGGCGTCGTGGTGGTCTTCGGATCGATTATCGGGGGCTATTTAATTGAAAAAGGAAACTTGTTGGTATTGGTGCAGCCGGCCGAATTGATCACCATCGGGGGCGCGGCCATCGGCAGCGCGCTCATCGCCAATCCCCCGGCGGTGATGAAGCGCATCCTGGCGGGCATGCTCGCTTCGATCAAGGGCTCTCCTTATAGTAAGGCTGCGTTTCTGGAAACATTGAAGATGCTTTATGAGTTCTTCAGTCACGTATCGAAAGTCGGCATGCAGACCATCGAAACCGAGGTCGATGCGCCCGACAAAAGCCCGATCCTGTCGAAGTACCCCAAGTTCCTGGCGGACAAAAGCGCGCTCGCATTCTTGTGCGACACCATCCGCACTTATTCCTCGGGCGCCATGAGCGAACATCAACTCGATCACCTGATGGAGATCGATTTCGAATCGGTGGAGCATGAGGATCAGACGCCCGTTGCGGCGTTGGCCAGTATCAGCGATAGCCTGCCGGGGCTGGGAATCGTGGCCGCCGTGCTGGGCGTGGTCGTTACCATGGGATCTCTCGGAGGACCACCGGAAGAGATCGGCCACAAGGTCGCCGCGGCACTGGTGGGAACCTTTCTCGGCATCCTGTTGTGCTACGGCCTAGTGGGACCGATTTCGTCGAACATGACCAAGCTGAACGAAGGACGCGCCCAGTATTACCAGTGCATTCGCCAGGGCTTGCTTTCGTTTTTGCACGGGAGCTCGCCGATCCTGGCGGTGGAGTTCGCGCGCCGGTCCCTGCCCTCCGACCTCCGGCCGACGTTCAAGGATCTCGAGGAAACGTGCCGCAATTCCAAGAAGGAGTAATGAATGTCCGCCGAAACCGTCATCATCGTCCGGAAAAAGAGCAAAAATCATAATGGCAGTCACGGCGGCGCCTGGAAAGTGGCCTACGCGGATTTCGTGACCGCGATGATGGCCCTGTTCATCGTCTTATGGCTGCTCAGCAGCAGCGAACGTGTGCAGAAAACCGTGGGCGGTTATTTTCGCGATCCGCGTGGAGCGGGCAGAATGGTCGGCACTACGGTGGCCGGATCCGGCGAAGCCATTCAGGTGAAGGCCGACGACATGGACAACCTGAAGAAAAAGATTGAAAAAGCGATGGCGCGGGAGATGAAAGACTTCGACAAGCTGAAGGACTTCGTCAACATCACCATCACCGAGGAAGGCCTGCGTATCGAACTCGTCGAGTCGGCTGGCGGAATGTTTTTCGACAGCGGCAGCGCCATGCCCTCCCAGGCTGGCGCGGAGATGTTCGAAAAGCTCGCCGAAGAGGTGGGCGCTTTGCCCAATCTGGTCGTCATCGAAGGCCATACCGACGCCAAGGCATTCAACGAACGCCGGGACTATTCCAACTGGGAACTTTCAGCCGATCGCGCAAACGCCGCCCGCCGTCTGATGATGGGCCATGGCTTGCGCGCCGACCAAGTCGCGCAGGTGCGCGGCTATGCCGACCAGCATCTTCGCAAGCCGGAAGCTCCCGAGGATCCGTCCAATCGCCGCATCTCCATCCTGGTAAAGCGCGCGGAGCCCAACCTGCCGGCGGTGCAACCGGATGCGGAGCCCAAATCGACGGCCAAGGCGGAACACTCAGGCCATTAACACGCGATCGCCGCCCGCTTGTACGCCGCCCTCCACGGTGGTCATTAGCCTTTTCATCACCGAGTCCGACGTATCGCCGGTCTGAAACATGGTGCCGGCGATCGTAACGGTAATCCGCACCGCCTGTCCCCACCAGCGGATGCTCGAGGCGGCGATCAGAGCGCGCATCCGTTCCGCCGCTGCTTCCAGGTTGCCGATGGCGGATGCCTCCATAATTGCCAGAATCGAATCGTCTTCCCAGCGGCCCGAGATATCGGTAAACCGGATGCAGAGCAGCGTGGTGCGGCTAACCATTGCCAACAGATGATCGCTCGCCTCGCGGCCTAGACTCCTGTCCTGATTCCCCAGATGGTCGATATCGATCAACAGGGCGCCGGTCGAAATGCCGTCCTCCCGGAAATGTTCGAGTCTCATTTCCAGCTGGTTCAGCATGTACTCGCGCGACGCATTTTCAATTTTCGCGTCCCACAGTCCGTACTGGTTGAGCACGCGTCCGCGGTGAAGCAGTGCCGGTTTATCCCTGCTTTCGCTGAGGATCTCGCGCGCCCCAATCACCTCTCCGGCCGCGGATCGTAACGGCATGGTCCGCACCTCCACCGCGATGCGGTGTCCCTGCTTGTGGAGGAAAAACATGGGCGCGCACCGTTCCCGTTCGTCGTCCAGCGTTTGCTTGAGCGGCGCCACGGCGACGGGCCGGCCCGTTTCGTCGCAGTAGGAAAGGAAATCGCTGAATCGGGCGCCCAGCATTTCGGTCGCCGCAAATCCGGTGATGGATTCGGTGCGCTTGCTCCAGAATCTGACGATGCCCTCCCGGTCGGCAAACCACACCCCTTCCGGCAGCGTATCGAGAAGCACGACGTGCAGCGGTTCGAGCTCGGGAGCTCCTCTCCTCGTTTCCATTCCCATTTAGTCCTCGACCAGGGCCTCGACGGCGAATGCCCGGTTGCCCCCGACACTTGCCGCCCGCCCTCGATACTTTTGAATTCCATTGATTTTTAGCAACATCTCCGACTTCTCCGGATGATCCATCATCAGTATGTCGCCCTCCTCCAGCGAAACCAAATCGCGGATACATATAGGTGGAGCGTCCAGCGTCGCTTCCAGACGCACCTTGCCCGCGCGGATCTTCTTTAGGATCCCCATTCTCCGGGACGGGTCCGTCTCCGCCTTGCGTGCCCCCCACTGTTGGTCAAATTTTTGACGCATCATCTTGAGAATGACGCTTGGAATGGCAAGGTTCATCATTCCCGACACCTCGCCGATCCGCATTTCGACGCCGATCGCCACCACCGCCTCCTGCGGCGCCAGGACCCGGAACGACTGCGTCTCCGTCTCCACGGTCTCGACCGCGAACTCCAGGTTTGCCACCGCTCTCCAGGCCCCTTGCAGGTCTTGCAGGATGATCCGGAACAGGCTCTGTAGAAGCTTTAATTCGATCTCGGTGATTTCGCGCGCCAGCGTCACCGGCTGCCGTCCTCCACCCCCTAGCAGAAGCTCGATCATCGGGAAGATTACGGCTGGACTCAACTCCATCACCGCATTGCCCTCGTAGGGCTGTAAGCCTAGGGAAAGTAAACAAGTTGGAGCTGCAAATCCAGAACTGAACTCATGATAGGAGAGCTGTTTGACGCTCACAATCGAGGCCGTCAAATAGACTCGCAGATAGGCCGACAAACTGGCCCCGAGATTACGTGCAAACGTCTCGTGAAGATTGTGGATGGCTCTCAACTGCGCCTTTGAAATCCGGTCCGGCCGGCGGAAGTCGAACAGCATCGTTCCGCTATCCGGCGGAGCCTCCAAATCATCCGCTGCGGATGCAGACACATCCTCCGACGGGTGAGATTCAGATCCAAAATTGTCAGGTTCGGCTGCGGCAAACTCGTCTGGTTCATTCATAAAATTCCCTTTTTCATGTTGCACGTACCCTGCCGTTAGCTTGGCATCAGACTTGCCCTAGCAATTCCCACATGAGTAAGAGGTATACATTTCCCCTTCAGAAAGCCCTTGACTGGTATAGGCAAAGCCTGACAGTGGAGCAGGCGGCGCTCCAAAATATCGTCAACGAAATCGCTGTATTGGATCGTCTGAAACAGTCTCTCGAACGCCGCCAGCGTTCCGAGCACGAACTGCTTAACGCCGCGGGGTCCATTTTCGGGAAGGACCTGAGGGGCCTGGCCGGTTATATGGCGGTGATCCGCGCGGACCTGAATCGCGTGTCGGCGGAGAAGAGGCGGCAGGAAGTAAGACTCGCCGCACAGCGCCAACGGGTGGCGGTGCACCACCGGCGCGTGCGCCTGCTGGAAGAATTGGAGAAGCGTCAAAAAACGGAATGGGTGCATCACGCGGACGCGGAACAGGACGCGCTGGCGTCGGATGTCTTCCTTGCTTCGATGGCGCGGGAAACAGCGCGCCGCGACGACGGTAAAGGGCAGAACTCATGATCACCAATATCCCCACCGCCGAAACGGTTTCTCCTCTTCGCAAGGCAGCGATCTTCCTGGTTTCTCTCGGTGAAGAAGCCGGCGCCGAGTTGCTGCGTCATCTATCCGAGGAGGAGGTTCAGAAGTTGTCGCATGAAGTCGCGCGCCTGGGCTCCCTTTCCGGCGAGCAAACGGAAAAGGTCTTGTCCGAGTTCTACCAGATGGCCGTCAGCCGCCAGTATGCCACCCAGGGCGGAATGGACTTCACCAAGAAGCTGCTGGCTCACGCCTTCGGAGCCGATGAGTCGCGCCGCATGATCGACGATCTGGTGCGCTCCATGGGTTCGAGCCTGGCGAGTTTCGATTCACTCCAGCGCACCGATCCACAACAGCTCGCGCGTTTCATCCATAACGAACATCCCCAAACCATCGCCCTCGTGCTGTCTCACCTTCTGCCCGCGCAGGCCGCGTCGCTGCTTGCCTCGCTGCCCGCCGAACTTCGCTCCGACGTGGCTCTGCGCATGGCGAGCCTGGATCAGATATCCCCGGAGGTCATTTCCAAGATCGCCGGCGTCATCAGCCAGAAAATGAAAAATATCGGGGGCTTCAGCCGCGAAGCCTACGGAGGTGTGCGAGCGGTTTCCGAAATCTGCAATCGCCTGGATCGCGACATCAGCCAGCAGATACTCGATGAAATCGACCTCAGCGATCCCGCCGTCGCCACCACGATTCGCAATCTCATGTTCGTCTTCGAAGACATCCTTATGCTCGACGAGACCGCGATCAACGAGGTCATCGGAAAGGTGGATCGCAAGGTGTTGATCACCGCGCTAAAGGGAACCAGCGAACAGCTCAAGGACCATTTCACGCGCCGCATGTCGACGCGCGCCAAAGACATGATGATCGAGGATCTGGATGCGATGGGCCCGGTCAAAATAAAAGACGTGGAAGCGGCCCAGCAGCAGGTGATTAACGTGATCCGGCAACTGGAACAGCAAGGTGTGGTGTCCTTGCGCGGATCGGTTGGAGAACAGTACGTTGTTTAAACTGGTTCTGGCGCTCGCTGCCGCTCTCGCAGCTGCCGCACAGACGCCTCCGCAGACGCAGACGGCGGCGGCGATTCGCGCACGGATGGACGAATCTCTCCGCCAGCAGCGCGAATCGGTCGCGCGGCAGCTCCAATCCATCCACGCGCCGCCGCCTCCGGTCCTGATGTCTCCACCCGCGGCCGGCCGTTTGCGGCCTGTCTTAAGTACGCTGCGCGCCTGCGATCCCGTCTCGCCCAGCGCTTTCGATCCACAAATTCAGGCCGAAGCCACCCGCCAGGGCGTTGCGCCGGATCTATTGCGCGCCGTCATCTCCGCCGAATCGGCCTTTGTCCCTTGCGCCGTCTCCGAAAAAGGCGCGATGGGCCTGATGCAGTTGATGCCCGCTACCGCCAGGGCGATGGGTGTTTCCGACCCGATGGATCCAGCCGACAACCTGCGCGGAGGCGTCCGCTATCTGGGCCAGTTGCTCGAACGATATGGAGGAGACCTGACTCTGGCGCTGAGCGCCTACAACGCAGGCCCCGGTCTGGTGGATAAGTACGGCGGCGTGCCGCCCATACCGGAAACGCAGAACTACGTCCGCGAGATCATGAAGAAGCTCAGCATTCTTCCTGTCCCCCCCAAGCCGTGAGCCGTCTATGTGGTATGCGCCAGAAGTCATTACTGTAGGCGGCCGACGCCGTTTCTAGAGCCCATGTGGGGCCGCCAATTTTGGCGGCAGCCGTCCTTTCAAGGTGGCTTCTGCCCGCGCCGCCAGAAAGCCGTCACGAGAATGATCTAAGCAGGTGACTCTTTGATCCCCTGGCTCACGCCAGGGGTTATAACCCCGTCACGTAAGCGCGGGGATCGGGCGATCAGGATCCCATAACGAGGGAAGGTTACCAGTCTCGGTCAACTCCGGCATTTCGCGCCGCGGCAAACTCCAGACTCCCGGCTCGACCTCAACGAACCCGCTATCGCGATAAAGATTGCGCACGGCAAAATTTCGGGACGTTTCCACGATCCGCCCGCTCAGCGCTCCTGGCACTTCTTCCGTGATGTGCTGGAGGAACGTGTGCTCAATTCCCATGCCCAGGACGCGGCAACTGATCGCCAGCCCTGCAATCTCTTCGTCCATGATAACTGCGCCTCCGGTCAGCCCGTGATTGCCAAAGCGGTCCGTAACGTCGAGCGAAAACAAATGCGCCGACGGGTTGGACAGCAGCGCCGTCAGTTCGTTTATGGAGAATTTCCTTCCCGTCGTATTGAACTGGGTCGTGCGCCGGAATAGCTCTTCGAACCGCGCCAGCCTGTCGGCGCTCGCGAGGCGCTCCATGCGGCATTTTATTTGTAGCGACGCGAGATACTCTTTTTCATCCTTCGCTTCTACGCGAAAGTGCTGGCGCTCCAGTTGCGCTTTCACCAATTCCGTGCGCATAGCCGATTCGCCCGTGATCACCGGCAGTTGTAAGCGAGGATCGTTGAGCAACTCCCGGCGCAAGCTGAAAGGATCCTCGCCCCATACTTCGACCTCCGGCAATCGCTGCCGCACGCGATCGCGCTCCACCGGATGGTCGTCGATAAACAGGAACGTATCCAGTGCAAACCCCAGTTCCCCGGCGATCGAGCAGATGTTATCGACCTTGTCGTGCCAGTTCACGCGCCAAGTGACGAAATCGCCGGGCATGAGCAGGCGGTGGCGCGGGTAATGATCCGGATACTTCCATAATTCGCGAACCGTCGCTTCATCGTTTTTGCTGACGCACGCCAGGACAATGCCCCGCTTCTTGAGACTCAACAACGCCTCATGCAGGCCGAAATAGAGTCCCACGTAGGAGAACGCGCCGCTGATCTCGGGCGTCCATGCGAAGGGACTACCGGTCTCGGCCAGCACGCCCGGCCACAGAGTTCCGTCCAGATCGACAATCACGCACTTCTTGCGCCCGATTCCCGTCACGGTGATCAAAGCGTCGATGTGGGAACGCGCCAGGATGTTTTCGCGGATATACGGATCCCCTCCCACCCATCGGGCGAGCGGCGTCATGTCTGGGAAAATGCCGTGCACGGCGGCTTTTTCGCTCTCCGGCCGTTGCAGCATCCAGCCCGGCGATCCGAAATGTGTGAACGCAACCTGGCCGTCGTCGAGCAGCCGTTCCGATCCCGCCGCCGCCAGCGCAGCCGCAATGTCGACGACATGGACGTCGGGCATCGCCCCGGCAATTTCCGCCAGCGCCACATTGGCCAGCCGGAAACGCGCGCGGTGTCCTGTGATGCCGCGCTCCGCTAGTCCCAGCGGTTGTACGGTCGGCTCCGGCAGGTTATCAATCAGGATCGGCGCGATGGTCCTCTCCCGAAGTTGTTCCAGCAAGTGCCGCGCCTGCGCGATGTAGCCGGCATGCGCCAGTTGTCCGGGCGAAGGCGGTTCCGTCATCAAATGCCGCGCGCGCAGAGCTCCAATGAAAATAGCGTCGTGCTGGTGTTCGGCCGCGAACCGCACATCGTCGGGAAAAGTCGCGGAGACGCGCAGGTCGATGCCGTGCTGCGCCGCCTCCCGGCGCAGGAAGTCGGCTTCCATCTGGATGTCGCAATCGCCGAATAACAGAACCTCGACGCGCTTCAAGGCGCCGCCGAGATCGGACATTTTATAGGCAGCGCCGGCCGCCCAACCGGGATTCACGCCTTCCCTCACTTCCCGCTGGTAGCGTTCCAGCATCTCGGCGGGATCGCGTCCGTGGGTGGCGGACAGCGCCTCGCCGGCGGCGGCCAACTCCTCTTCCGCGGTTTTTTCGGTGAGAATATCGCGCTCCACCAGTCCCGCAATCGATCCGGCGATCACGTCGCGCGTATAGGGGATCAGCTTGCCAATCCCTTCGCAGTCCTGCGGAATCCGCCTCGGTTCGGCGAAATAATCGATCATCGTGCTGACTTCCCGGTCCACCGGCAGGCGCATATTGCGCAGCGCATGGACGATCAGATAGCGGTCCTTGCCCACGCACAATTGATGAATGAAGCGGGAACGGCGTAAAACCATGCTGGCCTTACTCCGGATAGAGGCGGTCCTGATCGGCTCGATACGGCGTTTCGCTCTCGTGCAGCCGGGCGTTGTTTTCGAGGCGCTTCATCGCTTCCGCTTCGCTGTATAGAAAAGGGATGAACGCATACCGCTTGCCCTTCCGGATCGGCGTCACCTCATGCAGCGCTCCGCAGGAGAAGACGATCGCCCCGCCGGCCGGTGCGCGGTACGTCCGGCGTCCGAATTCCGGGAAGATCAGGTCGCAGCCCTCGTATCCGCTATTCAGGTTCAGCGAAACCGCAAAGCGCCGGTGTTCCGCGCCGGCGTTCAGGTTGTCGCGATGGCGGTGAAAATATCCGCCGATCTCGCTGTCATAGCAGGAGACGAGATAACGATCCATGCGCGTCGCCTTGTACTGGAAATAGAGCTCGATTGCCGGCAGAAGCCTGGTCACAATGCGCTCCCGGATTCTTTCGCGCAGTTCCGGCAACGCGATAATCATGTCCTGGCGACGCTTCTTGCTATGGATGGATACCGTAGCCGTTTTGCCTTCGTGATCGACCAGGAAGCCGGAATCGGTGCCGCCGACCTGTTCATAAAGACCGACGAGCAGTTCGCACAGCGGAAAATCGAACACCCGGGGAACGATCAGCGCCGGCGCCGTTAAAGGCACGCCCGCCGAGTTATCCACCGACGGCAGATCGTGCAGCAGGCGGTTCAAAATATGGTCGTGGCCATCCGCATGATCCCAGGTAATGTCCGCAATGGCGCGCAGCATGGGATCGAGCGCGATGGTGCGCGGCGTCTCATTGGCGCCATAATAATCCCCAATCGTCCCGTCGTAATCGGCGACGAACTTCAGCACCGGGCCGCTCAGGGACAGAAGCGCCATGGCATTTTCCGGTGGCTTGCGGAGCACCGCGTAGATCATCAGATGATCTTCCGAGAAGACGGCTGCCTGCTGAACCAGTGTGGCCAGTCTCGCTTGCGCCTGAGGCTGATCAAGAGATCCGAGAAACGCGAGCACGATCCAGCGCCCGGCCGAGACATGAATATCGACCTCGGGACGCCCGGTGGCGATGTGATTTGCCCTAAACCAGGGAATGGGGTCCCCAAGCGTAATCTGTTTCGGCGTAGCGACGGTCATCATGACCCCTCCTATGGCACTTGGAGTACCACTTCTATCATGAGCGAATAAAAGGGATAACGCCGGGTTCCAGTCGAGTTCATGACTTCAGCCGCCGTGAGGTGACGCCAAGATGACCCGGAATCCGGTCATCGCCATGGCCCTCCCTGAAAATCCGCCGCATAAAATAAAGTTACCGATGTTTTCACGCCAAGACGCAGAGAACACAAGCGAAAATCTTGGCGAGCTTTGCGCCTTTGCGTGAAAAAATAAGCATCGACTTGTGTCGCGAACTTAAGGGGCAGGATACTATTGCGCGGCGGCGCGCGCGCCCCATGAGGCGAGTGAGGCGTTGGACTGCGCCCGTGCCGGGGATTACGCCGAAGGACGGCTGGCGATTCACCGGCAAGAAGGCGCGGGAGACGTTCGGATACCATAGGAACTCTGTTATGCGGTCGCAGAACAGTGTAGTGCGTCACACACTTTAATCATTATCATTTCGACCAGGTGGGGCCGCCAATCATGGCGGCTGCCGCCAGAATTGGCGGCCCCACAAAAGCCAGAAAACGAGACAAAGATACTGATCGCAATCTCTGACGCACTCCACTAGTGGCATGTATGTGCGAGTCCGTTAGCATGCCCCCTCCATTACTGTCGGGGCTCGGTAGTGATAGTTGTGGCGCGCCTACGGAGTCCGGGGCTTCCTTCAGAGCCCCGACAGTAATGGAGGGGATGCTAATGTTTTCCCGGCGAGAGGCAATAG
>Ga0182030_10000240_pt1 | contig 96453 bp, 94 predicted proteins | sample 812S3MmetaG_FD_121299 | JGI IMG/M metagenome (GOLD analysis project Ga0182030, IMG submission 121299) | Permafrost microbial communities from Stordalen Mire, Sweden - 812S3M metaG (Illumina Assembly) | ecosystem: Environmental > Terrestrial > Soil > Wetlands > Permafrost | place: Sweden...
CACTGCCGGCTCGCTCGAAATGACGATGGCTGTTTGTTGCCTGTTGTTATTGATGCACACCTATGAGGCACAACTGTTACAATGGATATAAGCGATGATCCGGAGAACCCCGACATATGGCCGGGGATTTCTCGCTGCGCCGCAAGCCTCTGGTATTCTAAGCCACTGCCGGCTCGCTCGAAATGACGATGATTGTTTGTCGCTTGTTGTTATTGATTCGCACCTACGAGGCACAACTGTTACAATGGATATAAGCGATGATCCGGAGAACCCCGACAATTGGCCGGGGATTTCTCGCTGCGCCGCAAGCCTCTGGCATTCTAAGCCACTGCTGGCTCGCTCGAAATGACGATGATTGTTTGTCGCTTGTTGTTATTGATTCGCACCTACGAGGCACAACTGTTACGATGGATATAAGCGATGATCCGGAGAACACCGACATATGGCCGGGGATTTCTCGCTGCGCCGCAAGCATCTGATATTCTAAGCCACTGCCGGCTCGCTCGAAATGACGATGGCTGTTTGTTGCCTGTTGTTATTGATGCACACCTACGAGGCACAACTGTTACAATGGATATAAGCGATGATCCGGAGAACCCCGACAATTGCCGGGGATTTCTCGCTGCGCCGCAAATCGCTTATATTTTGAGCCCGCTGGCTCGCTCGAAATGACGGTGACTGTCTGTTGCCTGTTGATGGTGATGCGCGCCCGCCAAATCAGCGGGAAGGGAGTGAGTTTATTATTCGGTTACCTATTGTCTGAAGCTGGATTTACAGAATTTAAGAATTTGCAGAATCTGACTAAAATAAATGTATTTGCATTTCATGATAACCTGATGAATCCCGCGGAGCCTTTACATACTGGTTCAGGCAATCGTTTGGTAGGGAGATAAAGGTGGAGGCAAAGGAAGGATGAGCAGCATTCATCATAGCATTGAGCATTGCATAATTCTTAAAAACATATCTGACATGAAACCGTTTTTACTCATTTTTTCAATACTCACAGTGAGCTTTGGGATATTAGCGTTAACAGCAAGTACTCAGGTCCCCAATGATAGCATTTCGCACGACTCCCATGAAAAAGAGCTTTTTGAATCGGATGAGATACTTGATATCACATTAAGCGGTGATATCCGCAAACTATTAAATGACAGAAGCAGTAAAACACCCGAAAACTATTCCTTGCGCCTTGCATATAAAAGCGAGGACAGCAGCTTGGTCTCCATACCGGTCGAAGCCAGGACCAGAGGGCATTTCCGCAGGCTTAAAGAAAACTGTGACTACCCCCCTATTTTATTGCGCTTCACAAAAAGCGATAGCCTGAAAGCCACTATTTTCAAAGACAACCATAAACTAAAATTAGCAATGCCATGTCAGGGTGAGCAATACATTGTACATGAATGGCTGGCATATAAGCTATATAACCTGATAACACCCAAAAGTTTCAGGGCAAGACTAGTCAGGGTAAAACTGGACGAAGGGAAAAACAAAAAACCTGCAGCCGCATTTTACGGTATGCTGCTGGAAGAAGAACAGCAAATGGCCAAAAGAAACGGGACTATCCCAATCAACAAAAGATTAAGACCTGAGCAAACAGAAACCCAGTCCTTCCTTATTATGGCAGTCTATGAATATTTAATTGGCAATACTGATTGGTCTGTGCAATACCTGCAAAATATTAAATTGATTTCGGCGGATTCAAATGCAAAACCTGTGACTGTCCCCTATGATTTTGATATGTCGGGAATAGTGAACACTCCTTATGCAAAGCCCGCAGAGGAGCTACTGCTTAACTCGGTGCGCACCAGGAGATACCGCGGTTATTGCATACAGGACATGAAAAAATTTGATCAGGTCATTTCATTATTTAATCAATTAAAAGAAAATTTCTACAGCACAATTACGAATTGCGGTTTGCTGGATGATAAGTATAAGAAATCTACAATAAAGTTTTTTGATGAGTTTTATGCAACAATCAATAATCCGGTTGCATTAAAAAAAGAATTTGGGTATCCTTGCGATAAGAACGGCACAGGCAATGTGGTAATAAAAGGTTTAAGAGAAGATTGAATATTGTTGAAACCGTGCTAACTTACAGAGAGCGGAATTGGAATTAATCATGAGCAGCGCATTGTTAAATCCGGAGATGAAACAGTATGAAAGAAATGAGTGTAATTTTAATTGACAGCAACAGCATAAATTAGCATGTAAAACAATTCCTGGCTCAGGCAATGAAAGTAAAACAATTCCCCACACTGCTATTGTTGCTCCAATGCTTATTTTCCGATGGGCAAATCAGCAAAACAGACAGCCTGAAGCAATTGCTTGACAGGGAAAAACAAGATACGTCGCGTGTAAACCTGCTTTTCAATCTGGCGGTCGCCTATCAGCTCTCAAAGCCCGATACTGCATTGGCGATTGCCCAGCAAGGTCTTTCGCTGGCAAAGAAAATAAATTTCAAACCGGGAGAAGGCCGATGCCTGCTGGTGACCGCAAACATCTTTAGCATAACAGGCAATTATCCTCAGGCGCTGGAGATTCAATTAGAGGCGTTGAAACTTTTCGAGGCTATTCATGATGATAAGAGAATGGCAGCTACGCTGGCAAATATCTCAGATGTTTATTTTTATGAAGGCGATTACCGCCGAAGTATTGATTATTCCACAAAGGCAATCTCCATACAGAGAAAACTGAATTTCAGCAGTGCGTTGTGCATCGCATTAATAAACCTTGGTGATACCTACCAAAAGATAAACCAATTAGATTCTGCGTTTATATATAGCCGTGAAGGCTACGCTCTGGCGCTTTCCATAAAAGATGTAAACAGAATTGGTGAAGGCATGAGCAACCTGGGCGATCTGTATTTAAAAACAGGCCAACCTGACAGTGCCATGGCCTATTACAGATCTTCGATCGAACAATATAAGCAGATAGATAACGATGATGGAAGTTGCGATGCCTATCTGGGCATGGCAAAGCTGTTCCTGAAAGAAGGCAAAACTGATTCCTGTTTGTACTATGCCAGGCTTTCTCTCGCTATTGCAAAAAATGCGGGATTCACGGACAAGATTATGGAAGCGGGAAATTTTCTGGCAGCCTATTATAAGTCTGTGCGCAATGTGGACAGTGCTTATGCTTATCAGTCAGTCACCATTGCGGCCAAAGACAGTTTGTTCAGTCAGCAAAAGGCTAACCAGGTGCAGAGCATGAGCTACAGCGAAATCGTGCGCCAGCAGCAAATAGCCGATGCGGGAGAAAGGGCCAAGGCCCAATTGAAACAAAACATGTTGCTCGCCGGGCTTGGCACACTGTTCATCGTTGCATTTATCTTATACCGGAATAACCGGCAAAGGCAAAAAGCCTATGCGTTGCTGCAAAAACAGAAACAGGTAACAGACATGCAAAAAGCAAAGCTGGAGCTAACCCTCAATGAATTGAAGTCCACTCAATCCCAACTCATACAATCGGAAAAAATGGCTTCGCTTGGAGAACTTACTGCAGGCATTGCACATGAAATACAGAATCCATTGAATTTTGTAAATAATTTTTCCGAAGTAAATAAAGAACTAATTGAAGAGCTAAATGCTGAACGCTTAAAGCCCGAGGGGAAAAGAAATCAACAATTAGAAAATGAAATCCTTAATGATATAAAAGCAAATGAAGAAAAAATAAACCATCACGGCAAGCGTGCTGATGCCATTGTGAAAGGTATGCTTCAGCACTCACGCACAAACACAGGTGCAAAAGAACCCACGGATATTAATGTATTGGCAGACGAATACCTGCGTTTGGCTTATCATGGATTGAGGGCAAAAGACAAAGAGTTTAATGCCCAGATTAAAACTGAATTTGATGTCACCATTGGTAAAATAAAAATCATACCACAAGATATCGGCAGGGTATTATTGAATTTATACAACAATGCATTTTATACAGTGAATGAAAAGAAGAAACAACAGTCAGGAAATTATGAGCCAACTGTTTCAATTGTTACGAAACTTATGACTGCGCATTCAGGGCGACGGGGGGTAGCCATCAGCGTTAAAGACAACGGTAATGGCATCCCTCACAAAATAGCAGAGAAAATCTTTCAGCCGTTCTTCACCACCAAACCAACAGGACATGGCACAGGACTGGGTTTGAGCCTGAGTTATGATATTGTGAAGGCTCATGGCGGAGAGATTAAGGTGGACACGAAGGAAGGTGAAGGAACGGAGTTTATTGTTCAATTGCCAGTTGTATGAACCGGGATTTTACTGATTTGTATGATTCGCCTGATGTGAAGCGAATGATTGCTTTATCATATCAGGAAAATCAGTGTAATCCGATAAATCATGGTTCAGACAACTCTTTTACTCAGATAATAGTATGTTGTCTGTTGTGATGATGGAGTTTTGAAATCAGATCGTTACTGAAAAGCGAGTTGACCTCATGCTTCAACAAGTGATCTCGGTCCATTAATGTTTTGAGTTTTTCTTTTTGCCAGCCAATCAATCTGGCATTGGCAGGAACGGAAACATCTGCGGAAGGTAATTCGCCAGTGAGAAAGCTCATCTCTCCGATAAAACTGCCTTTTTTGATGGTTGACACTTTCCGGTCTTTTATTATTACGTCTGCTTCGCCTTCAACCAACAGGAAGATTTTTTCAGTTACTTCATTTTGACGGATGATATTTTTATGTTCCGCCAGATGTTCCCATGTGCCGGCACGCATGATCTTTTTGAAGTTCAGCACATCCATCTTATCGCCGATCATGATAAATGCCTTCAATTCATCTTCGGAGAGATTTAAAAAACGCTTTTGATAAATGACCCTGAGTATCTGGTAAATATTTATAACAATCAAGGCAACGCTCCATATAAAAGGCGTCCATAAGATTTTATCCGAAATAAAAGCATCATAGACAATCTCCATTACGGCAGCCAGGATGAAAGCCCATCGCAAATACAGTATATTCCTGAATCCTGAGCCAATGGTGTAGAGCGCATTGGAGAGATGGCCAAATATGTCGAGCACGCTGAACATAATATTGATTTTAGTGAAGGTTACAACAAATTAATCAAAAAAAAGATTCACCAACTTTTTATCTGGCCGCAAGAATCATATCGGATGACAGTATTCAAGCTATGGTATTGAAATAAAACAGCATTGAACAAACCCGATATTCTATATTTATTATTTCATTGTCTTCAAAAGAAAAATTATAAATTTATGTTTCTATGCTGAAAGCAACCCCTTACTGCTTATTGATTGTTATAGCAGGCATTGTTTTGCTCAGTTTAGCATCATGTAATAACCATCCGGCTGATATCCCATTCCCTGTAAGCGATAGCGCATACCCCCAGCCGTTAGTCCAGCCATTGCAGTTCAGCGCAGCAAAAAAATTAAACTGGGTTACTATTAAAACGGGTGGTATAAAATCAGTAAGAAAAAAACTGGATATTGAGGCATTGCCGTCCACGCCCTATAATGTATCAGGGTTTAATCCTTTCCCAAAACCACCGGAAGATGTGCATTTTGACTTTAATGCGTTGCCTGATACAGCCCTCGACTTAGATAAAATGCCATCTGCCCCATTACATTTTAAAACTTCTGTTCTACCTCCGCCATCGATTATAAAGGTAACTCAGCCTGCACCTAAAAGCGGTACACCGCTTTCTATTGTTGATTTGACACAGGCGTTGAGGCTGCAGGGAAAAGCAATCCTCACCCTGATCCACGACAAAAACGGCATTGTCTGGATTGGAACAGATAATGGGGTTTTCACATTTGACGGAGAGTACCTGCAATCCTATCCCGGCTTTTCCAAAGATTTCATAGAAGATAAAAATGGCAGGATATGGGTTATGGGCAATTCTCGTATTTTAATTGCAGATAAACATTCAGGGTTAATTAGTGTTTCTTCTGCTATCTACAGCCCGTCCCCAAAACTTCCAAAAATGATACTTGATCATAAGGGGAATATCTGGGTTACACAGACAGGGCGCAACGAGATAGACATAATAGACCCTAACACATTAACCTATAAACACCTTGACAGTACAAACTGGTTGCGTCTAACCAATGCACCGGGTTCAGGAGCATATGAAGATGATAAAAAAAATATATGGTTGTCTACAAATGAAGGTGCGGCCATTATTAATACTGAAAAAAACAGGATAAGTTTTTTAAAAAAGAAAAATGGGCTTGCCAGTGATAGTTTGCAGGCAATAACCGGTGATAAAAATGGCAGGATATGGATAGCATTTAAGCACGGAGGCGTCTCAGCAATAGATGCCGGACGAGGAACAATAACCAACTATGGCAAGCAGCAGGGTATTGACAATACTTTTACCTATCGTCTGTTATGTGACAGCAGTGACAGGATATGGATGGCCACTAATCAGGGGCTTGCGATTGCGGATATAGCTAATGGAATGGTGAAATACCCCACTGACAATGAAGGAATCACCAATGATTATATCCTGGATCTGATGCTTGACAACCAGCAAAGGGTTTGGGTGGGCACACGCACTACAGGCTTATACGTCATAGATCAGGGAGCACAGATGGTTTACCCATTAGGCAAGAAAAATATTTCAACCCTGTTTGAAGATGCAGGTGGGAATATATGGGCAGGCACCAGCACCGAAGGGATTTTTATCCTGAACGGGGAGAAAAAAACCGAAAAGCAATTAAGCAAACAACAGGGATTTGAGAACAACACTATTCAGTCTTTTTTAGAGGTGGAAGGGAAAATATGGGTCACCAGCAATGGCGGCCTGGATGTGATTGATCAGAAAAATAAAACCATTGAACATACCGGCAAGAACGAAGGCCTTCCCAGCGACACTATTTATTCTATAATGAAAGATGTCAAAGGAAACATATGGCTCACCGGCCCGTCAGATGGGATTAAAATGATTGACTCAGCAAAAACAAGTATCCGGCGGGCAAGCAAGGCGGAAGGGCTGAGCGACAATAATCTTTTGAACATTAAAAAAGACAATCAGGGGCGCGTATGGGTAGCCACCTATACGGGTGGCGTTGACGTGATTGACCCTGAAACATGGTCTATTCAATATTTGAACAACGCCCCTGGATTAAAAGACACTTGTTACCGGACGCTGATGCCTGATAAAAATGGCAGGATGTGGATTGGAACTGATAAAGGCATTTATATAGCCGATACCAAACAAGGGACGCTTACTTCCATCAGCATCGCACAAGGATTATCGAATGATTATATTTCATCGCTGATTGAATACAACGATCATGTTGTCGCAGGAACCTATCATAAAGTCAATATCATAACACCGCCCGCTACTGCAAATAAGGAAGCCGCAAAAACGGAATCGCGTAAATGGACAATATCACAGGTCGCAAAATCTGAAGGCCTGACACTTGGACAAACTTCTTGGGATGTGAATATCATTACCCGGCAGGGGAAATATCTCTGGGGAGATGTCGGAATCACCATCATCAATGATATCAAACCAGATTGTGATAGCGCTACCAATTATATTGCCGGGATGAATATCATGAACCAGTCATGGAATTTCGCAAACCCGATTTCTTTTCATGAACACGATACGATATGGATCGCTGATTCTTTTTATGTGAAAGGCAAACCGCCGGTAAATACAGGTTATACCCAACAAGGCAAGTTCAAATGGGACAGCGTTTCGGGGCCATATAATATGCCCGGAGAACTGCAGATCCCTTATGATCAGAATTATATTCAATTCCAGTTTGCTCAGGCAAATCTGGGCAGCCAGGATACCACATTGTATTCATATGTGCTGGAAGGAATTGATAAAACCTGGAGCAGATTTTCTAACAAAACATTTACCGATAATTACCTAAACCTTCCTCCCGGCAATTATACATTCAAAGTGCGCAGCAAAGCTTCCAGTGGCTTTTGGAGCAAGCCTGCCAGCTTTAGTTTTACCATTACTCCCCCATGGTGGGCAACATGGTGGGCCTATACTTTATTGGCTATACTGATAATCGGAATATTGCGTGCTTATATTGTTTATCGCTCCAGGAGATTGCAGAGAGAAAATAAAATACTGGAAGAAAAAGTAGAGCATCGCACCAACCAGTTGAAGAAATCACTTGATGATCTCAAAGCAACACAATCGCAATTGGTCCAGTCGGAGAAAATGGCATCGCTTGGTGAACTTACTGCAGGCATTGCCCATGAAATACAAAACCCGTTGAACTTCGTGAATAATTTTTCCGAAGTGAATATTGAACTGACTGATGAACTAAAAGAAGAATTGAACAAACTGAATATTTCGCCCGATGAAAAATTGCCCATAGAAAAAATAGCAGATGATATCCGCAACAATCAGGAAAAAATAACTTATCATGGCAAGCGTGCAGATTCTATTGTAAAAGGCATGCTGCAGCATAGCCGGAGCAGCAATGGACAGAAAGAGCCTACAGATATCAATGCGCTGGCAGATGAATACCTGCGCCTCGCTTATCATGGCCTTCGCGCAAAAGACAAATCATTCAATGCAACGATGAAGACGGATTTTGATAAAAGCATTGATAAGATAAATATCATCCCGCAGGATATTGGAAGGGTTGTCCTTAACCTGATCACCAATGCATTTTATGCTGTCACAGAAAAAAAGAAAACAGGAAGTGAAAGCCTGTCTGCCGGACAGGCAGCTTATGATCCCACAGTTTCTGTAAGCACGAAAAAGCTGAACGATAAAATTGAGATACGTGTGAAAGACAATGGCAATGGCATACCGCAAAAAGTGATGGACAAAATATTCCAGCCATTCTTTACTACCAAACCAACCGGTGAGGGGACAGGATTAGGGTTGAGCCTGAGCTACGATATCATCAAAGCGCATCATGGTGAATTGAAAGTAGAAACAAAAGAAAATGAATATGCCGAGTTTGTTATTACTTTACCGCAATAAATGAGTTTATGAAAATTTTAGTAGTAGATGATGAAAGAGATATACAAACATTATTCGAGCAGCGCTTCAGACGGGAAATCAGGGATAAGGTGGTGGATTTCGTTTTTGCATTCTCGGGAGAAGATGCGCTTTCCTATCTTGGCCGCAACCCGCACGAGGCCGTGCTGATATTGTCAGACATCAATATGCCGGGCATGAGCGGGCTGGAACTATTGCGCCATATCAAACAAAAATTCTCTGAGCCTCCGCCCATCGTGATGATGATCACGGCCTATGGCGATGCGGAAAATTTCAATACTGCCAAACAATTGGGCGCTGATGATTTTCTGACGAAACCGGTTGATTTCAATTTGTTAAAAGAGAAATTAAAAATATCACACTGATGGCAAAAATTTTAGTGGCTGATGATGAGACGGACCTGGAAGTGCTCATCAAACAAAAATTCCGCCAAAAGATAAGGGAGCATCAATATGAATTCATTTTTGCCATCAATGGCAACGATGCGCTGGAGAAAATTGAACAAAATCCCGACATTGACATTGTGCTCAGCGATATCAATATGCCGGAGATGGATGGGCTTACTTTGCTCAGCCGCCTCAGCGAATCGAGCCCGCTGATCAAAGCCGTGATTGTCTCTGCTTATGGAGATATGGAAAATATCCGTACCGCCATGAACCGCGGCGCTTTTGATTTTATCACCAAGCCCATCAATTTCGAAGATCTTTCGCTGACGGTTGAGAAAACCATGAAGCACGTGGCGCAGATACGCGAAACGCTCAAAGCCATCAAGGAAAACAATATCCTGAAAATGTATGTGGACGAGACGGTGCTGAAATTTATGGACAGCCGTGAATTTGAATCATCGCTGATGGCGAATGAAACGATACAAGCTACGGTGGCTTTTATTGACATATGCAGTTTTACCTCCATCAGCGAGAACGAGCCGGCTGATACTGTGGTGAAGTTGCTGAACAAATATTTTGATGTGATGGTGAAAGAGATCATTGCACAAGGCGGATATATTGATAAGTTTATCGGAGATGCTATCATGGCTGTGTTCCGTGGCAATTTCCATCTGGACAGGGCTATTGATGCATGCCTGGCAGTGCGATCGCAAATAGAGAAACTACCGCCTTTGGCTGAAAGCATCTCCTTTTCCCCAAAAGTTTCTATCGGCATCAATAGCGGGGAAATGATTTCAGGGAACATTGGTTCCGCCAATTTGAAAAGGCTTGACTATACCGTAATCGGCGACACGGTAAACATCGCGCAGCGCCTGCAATCTGTAGCGAAGCAAAGCCAGATCATCATTAACGAGGATGCCTACCAGAAAGTAAAGGAGTCTTTCAGTTGTAACCGGGTTGGCGAAGTGACGCTGAAAAACAAATCGAACCCCATGAACGTGTATGAAGTGATGGATTAGGAATGGCTGGCCGATGATGGTTGACAGATGGCCGTTGGCAGAATCGTGACATTCTATTTAGATGGCAATCAGGCTGCTTCGAACGCTTAAGATATGAATAGAAAATTTGTTGTCTCCACCATACTATTTCTCCTGATGCTCCATACCGCGATTGCGCAAGGTAATAAAAAGCGAGAAACAGTCATCATACGCTCATCAAGAGATTCGAGCAATACTGCCATTGCAAGGCACGATATAGACGGGATAGCAAAATTCTGGTTGCCTGATTTTGTGCTGGTGAGGGGCAACTCAGTAATCACATCCGGAAAAGAAAACAATATCAACTCATGGACAGCGCTTTTTAAAACAAGCCCCGAAGTTTCATACATACGCAAATCTTCGGAGATCATCATCAGTGATAACGATACGGTGGCCTGGGAAAAAGGAACCTGGACTGCAGTTAAATCTTACAGCAAAGGAGGCAACTACTCCGCCATGTGGAAAAAAACAGGCAGTGAATGGAAATTGCAGGCCGAACTTTTCGTTTCACTGCATTGATAGCTATCAGAAATGAATTCACCAGTTGGTTCAGATGAAAGCCCGAAAATTTGCATGATTTTCCCAAGATAATCAAAGAGGGATTTTCAGGCAGCATCCTAACGTTGATATGCAGCCGAAAATATCCATTTGCCAAAACAAAAAAGCATGGAATGATTGTTAAAAAAATCATTCCATGCTGTCAAAATATTCCCTATTCACTAAAGCTCATCCGCATCTTATACGCCAAGGCTCCAGCCATCTCTATATGTTCTTTTCACAAACTGGTTGGCTTCATCAAAGTTGGTGATCTTCATGTTTGGCCCATCCCATAATAATTTGATATGACGGCCAGGATAATCAATATCTCCCTTTTCATTTTTCTTTTGGATATCATTGCTGCGAATGGCGAGATTGCCCATCAGCACGCTTTCTGTGAGCGGCCCGGCAATATCAAAATTAGAACTCAGGTTTTTTGCTTTCTCGCTGCCATAGCCGGCTATTGCAGCTTCCACCCATGCGGCGTAATGGCCTTCATCGCCCCCCGGCACCCGAGCAATAGTCTGGGGTACTTTTGTTTCTTTAGATCGGGATGTTGGCAACAATTGCGGGTCTACTCCATATGTACCACACATCATTTTGCCCTTTGTGCCAAGGAACAAGGTGCCATTGCCGCCATCTCCGAAAGTTTCATTTGGCCCAAGCTCTGCTGGCCTTGTGGGCTGAATGCCGCCGTCCATCCAATGCAGCTCAACATCAGGCTTACCGTTTTTCCCTTTAAATACTAAAGTGATATGAGAAGCAATCGGGCCACTATCAGGACAATAGCCTTTGTGCCAGTTTTCAACATATTTCGTCGCTACACTACATTCTGCAGAAATGGGATAGCCAAGGTTTGCAACAGCAAATGCAGGCGCCATGATATGGCATGCCATGTCTCCCAACGCACCGGTGCCATAATCCCACCAGCCACGCCAGTTAAAAGGGAGCACTCCTTCGAAATAATTTTTTTTAGGTGCGGTGCCAAGCCACAGATCAAAATCCAATCCCTGAGGTATAGGTGAAGCAGTGGAAGGCCGTTCAACCCCCTGCGGCCAGATAGGTCTGTCCGTGAAACAATAAATCGTATGCACATCACCGATGATGCCTGCACTGTACCAATCCTGCAACTGCCGCACGCCATCTCCAGACGAGCCCTGATTTCCCATCTGAGTCACCACTTTATATTTATGCGCAGCTTCCGTAAGTATGCGTGCCTCGTAGATATCATGTGTCAAAGGCTTCTGCACATATACATGCTTGTGTAATTGCATGGCTGCCATTGCAGCCACAGCATGAGTGTGATCTGGCGTAGACACAGAAACAGCATCAATCGATTTTGCTTCTTTGGAAAGCATCTCGCGGAAATCTTTATAATATTTTGCTTTCGGGAATTTTTTAACTGAATCAGCCGCCTGTCTGTCATCCACATCGCAGAGGTATGCAATAGTGGCTTTGCCACTTTTGTCGAAATGGTCAATATCATCGGCCCCTTTGCCACCTGCACCAATAGCTGCAATCATCAGCTTATCGCTTGGCGCTGTAAAACCGCGGCCCAGCACATGCCTCGGCACAATAAAAAAGCCGGCTGTTGCCAATGATGAATTCTTCAGAAAATCGCGTCGGGAATTGTTGAATGGATTTTTCTTTTTCATGAAATTTTTTTTCTACATCAGTTTAAAAAATAATTGAGCTTGTAATTTACACTAAAGATGGATTTGTTGAAATAAAAAATGCGCGTTCCTGTGTAATTATCAAATAACACGATATGAACAAACGATTGCACATCTTATCCTACATCAGATCATAAGCAAGTGTTTTTCATTTCAATGCAACTCAATCGTCTCCACTTCAGGTATATCCTTCAAGGTAAGTTGTATATTTTTGTGCAAAGCTTTTGACTTGAAATCCTGAAAAATTTCAAGCACATCGCGGTCAATATAAACACTGTCTGTTCCAATGATATCAACTATAGCACCTTCGGGGATATTGTCCAGCATGACTATAAAACGCTTTTTATTCAGGAAGCTCACATTCAATGCCAGTTCAATGACAAAGTGCGATTCATCTTCACCTGTAACTTCTTTTACAGTGAACCCGGCACGATAAGTATGTTTGATGAGAAAATAAATTGCATAAATAACACCGATGATCACTCCGATCAGTAAGTCAGTAAAGAGAATGGACACCATGGTTATGATGAAAGGCATGAACTGCTCCCTCCCCTGCCTGTAAACCGCCCATATCATTTTTGGCTTCGCCAGATTGTATCCTGTTCGAATAAGGATCACAGCCAGCGCACAATACGGTATCAGGTTAATTACATCTACGGCAAGCAATATCACGAGCAGTAACCAGATGCCATGCGTGAAAGCAGACAATTTTGTTTTTGCACCTGCTTCAGCATTGGCAGAGCTGCGCACAATAACAGCCGTAATGGGAAGGCCACCCAGCAAGCCGCTCAAAAAATTTCCGGTGCCCTGTGCAATGAGCTCGCGGTTCTGAGGTGTGATGCGATTGTAAGGATCAAGTTTGTCAATAGCTTCTATGCTAAGCAATGTTTCAAGTGTTGCCACAAAACAAATGATCACTCCGTTTTTCCATATCTCTGCATTACTGAAGAGCGATTTGAATGCAGGGAATTTTGTTTGTGAAAAAATATTGTGCGGCACACTCACAAATTGCGTGGGTTTAAGTTGCAAGAAGGAAATTCCATATTTATAAAGAAGGGAAAGCAAAATGCCTGTAAGGACAACAATAAATGAAATTGGCAGATATGGAATTTTAGCAGATAGTCTTTTATTCCAGAAAACTACCAACAGCAATGATACTACTGCAATGAGGATAGCACCCGGAGATGTATTATGGTAAAGGCTGCCGATGTGCTGAAAGCTGTGGTTGAAAGTAATGATATTGAACAACTGATTGGTCCAGAAATCAGGTTGCGCATAGCCGATAATCAAAGGGATCTGTTTTGAAATCAGGATAATGCCAATAGCAGCAAGCATTCCCTTGATGACTGACGAAGGAATAAAGCTCGTGAAGCCGCCCAGCCTGAAAATACCCAATACGATCTGAAGCAGACCTGCAACAGAAACAGATAAAAAGAAAATCTCTATTGCACCCATTTGCGTAATGGCTGCAGCACATATAGCCGTAAGTCCCGCAGCAGGCCCGCTGACACTCAACTCAGATTTACTTAGCAATGAAACAATAACGCCACCAATGATGCCGGACAGGATGCCTGAATAAACAGGTGCACCAGAAGCCAATGAGATACCCAAACATAGAGGCAATGCAACAAAAAAAACAGTGATGCTGGCTTTAAAATCGTGTTTGAGGAAGGATAAATAATAATACTTTGTTTTGCGGCTGTTTAATCTCATGTTAACCACAAAGGTAAAAAATATAGAAGTGTTTTTTATTATAAAAGAGGGCGCGAAGCCAATGCAGGCTTTATGGATTGAGATATACTATCATCCATGAATTGTTTTTACATTTTTAGGATAGGCATAGGCGGTAGTTTCTTCCTGCATTTTTACCGGCCTAACGATAATGCTTGCCGTCCGTGTAAACTCAAATTCAGGGTTTTCTTTTGCAATCTCAATTGCCTCATTGATGTCTTTTGCGACAATATGGTAATACCCTACCAGTGCTTCTGCTGAATCATCAAAAGCAGTTTCTTTCCATGCACCCTTCGAGCCGGATATAATCATCCCTTCGCTCTTCAAAGGCTGGGCAGCTATCAGCTTTTTCTCTTCGGTAAGCCGGGAGATATAATCCCTGCAACTATCCAGGAACTTGCGGTGCTGTTCCGCAGAAAATACGGCTTTGCTATGTCCTTCATTCATGATGAGCAGCATGTATTCTTTCATAAACATTTTTTTTGCCTGTTTGGTGCAGGCTGGTGAATGAACAGGATATAAATTCGGGTTAGGAATAAGTGTAAAACAGGATGGCTGTTATTGCCGTACCGCAATGGAAACAATCAAAGCATCAATTTACGATAAATTACCGTCCTTCCGAAATCCATTTCAAACCAGAGTTTTATAAGGTTCATAACTCAGCAACAAATTTCCGGAATCAAATATCTCCAATCGGAACAATTGCAGCTTAAGCCGCTCATGTATCCCTTTGAATAACAAATTCCCATTTCCCAATATGACAGGGTTTATCATGACAAGATATTGATCAATCAGCCCCAACTCAGCAAAAAGGGATACTATAACTCCGCTCCCAAATATAATCATGTCCTTTCCGCTCTGATGTTTCATTTTTATTAATTCTTCCGCAATATTTTCTTTTATGAGCTTTGAATTTTCCCAATCTGCCTTATACAGTGTTCGTGAAAAAACGATTTTATCCTTGCTGTTCATCAGACTTGTGATCAGCGGGTCAGTTAAAGCGGCATTTGAAGAAGTCTAATATGCTTCCATTATTTGACAGGCCACTCTCACAAACAAAATCGTATCCACATCATTGAGTTGCTGACCAGCATATTGATGAAATTCGTCGTCTACATGGGGCCAGTCCAATTCTTTATCCGGCCCCTCAAAGAAGCCATCTAATGAGATTAAGTGGGAGACAATAATTTTACTCAGTGTTTGATTGCTCAATAAATTGTTTCAGCGACTTGCCAATTATATAAGCCCATCCTTCTGCAAAATTTTTCTGGTCGAAAGCCGGATTATTGCTGGGGAAAGAATCCAACCCTTCATGCGTTAATTTCAATCTTGTTTTTTTCCCTTCATCAAACAATTCAAAAGTTACTACTGAATGTCCGGCAAAGCCCTGGTATCGCCAGCTATAAGAAAGTTTTTTTTCGAAGACCAGTTCAATAACCTTACAAAGATGCACATACTTCACTCCCTGAGGGTCTTCGCCAACAAACTGAAATTCAAATCCAGGCTCAGGTTTAAATGCTGAGACATCAAAATACCAACGCTTCATTTGATCTTTGCCGGTAATGGCCTCCCAGATTTTTGAGACCGGGGCATTGTACGTGCGTTCTATTACAAAGGGTGCAGTGCTCATGATTTTTTAGTTTTCGATTTTGATTAAATAGGCTTCCAGCTTATCTACATTTTGCACCAGCCCTTCATCAGCTTTAAATACTTTAACCACCCGGTTTAATTCTTCAGCAGATTCGAACAGCATGCGCCATGTAAGCAATGTCTTTTTTCTGTGCTCTTCAAATGTGACTGTGACTTTGAATTTCGGGCTCAGGTGCACGAAAACAATCTTTTCGTTTTTTACAATTTCCTGATAAATGCTTTTATTTTTATAATCTGTTCCGTCCGGGCCATGCATCACAAACTCCCACACGCCATCGGGCCTTACCTCCATTTTATCAATCGTATTGGTAAATCCGTTTGGCCCCCACCAGTTCTTTATATGATCAGGTTCTGTCCATACTTTCCAAACCAATTCCGGCGGAGCGTTTAGCAGCCGGGTGATCACCAATTCGCGACCGGAGGTATCATCACTATTTTGCAATGCACCATCAGAAATATTTTTTTTCACATATTCTCCCAATCGCACCAGGCTCTGGCTCCACCCCTGATTCATACCGTCAAGGTATTGCCACGCATCCGCAGTGATTTTCGACACTGTTGCATGAAGCGTGAGCTTTGTCTTTTTGCCCTCTTCGGCAAAGGTAATCGTATTCAATACCTCGAAAAGCCTGCTGCCTTTATCATCCAGTGCGGCACTCATAAATACGAGCCGCTCAGGTTCTACTATCTCGTGATACATGCCATCCATCGGATACACAGTACCATCCGGGCCTTGCATGTGAATCAGGATCGCGCCACCCGGGCGAACATCTATTTCACAAACAGGATTCGTAAAGCCAGCAGGCCCCCACCACCGGGCAAGGTGTTCCGGGTCAGTCCATACTCTGAATAAAAGTTCCCTTGGCGCATTATACAAGCGGCTGATTTCAAGCTCTTTTTTTTCTTGCATGTTTTTGATTTTTATTTTTCACAATTGTTTTTTTCTTTTTCACAGAGACCTTAGCTGGTTTTGATTGCAATACGTTCAGATAGTTTTCCAAAGCATCGAGTTTGGTATTCCAGAATCTCTTATACTGCCCGACCCAATCAGACACTTCATTCAGTTTTTCAAGCCTGGCTTCGCAATAGCGCTCCCTCCCCTGCTGCTTAATGTCAATCAAGCCGCATTCCGTCAGGATTTTTATGTGTTTTGAAATAGCCGGCCTGCTCACCTGAAAGTTCTCTGCCACGGCATTCAGGTTCAGTGATTTTTCAGAAATCATATTTATGATCGCCCTGCGTGTAGGGTCTGCTATTGCCTGAAATACATCTCTTCTCATTATTGCTTTTTTATTTTGTAACTAAACGGTTACAAATATATGCGTAATGATTTGGTTACACAAATTTTTTTCAGAAATTAATCAGTTATGGAAGGGTTTATATTTCCAGCAGGTTGTGCCGGGTCAAATCAGAACCGACAGTGCTGCCGGTATTTGAAGTTGCATCAGGCTCAAAGAGCATGACATGCGTCTCATGCTCAGCAACCGGGCGATGTTCCGTGCCTTTGGGTATGATGATAAAATCACCTTTTGATATATTTAGTACTTTATCCCGCAATTCCATATTGAATGCCCCATGGATCACAAGAAACATTTCATCTTCATTATCATGTTTATGCCAGACAAATTCACCTTTGAATTTTACCAGCTTAACTGACTGGCCGTTTAGTTTTCCAACAACTCTTGGGTTCCAGTAGTCGTGAAAAAGATCAAATTTATTTTGAATATTTATTATTTCGATTGGCATAAATTAATCAATTCTTTTGAGCAATCGTTCCTGCTGTCATAGAGGTGCTATCAGGCATCAGGCAAGCTTATCCGTTGAATTATTTCGTTGCTGATGCTTTCAATTTTGCTTTTTCCAGATTTTCCTTTACCCTGAATTTAACCATTTTTTTTACCAGGCTCAAGGGTATCGATTTATCTATAGGGAATTGCACTGCACCTTTGGAAGTTTTGTATCCTGCCAATTCTTTTTTGAAGAACCTGATCCCGGATGATGTGGGGTAAAATCCGATATGGTTTGCATAGCCTGCAAAATAAACCAGCATGCCGTTTTGTTTGCAGGCGGGCATCTGATAGCTGATCAATTCTTCTGCTTGCGGAGCTGCCTCTCTTATTGCCTTGCGCAATTTTCTTAATAGCTGTTGAGTCGCTTCGGGAAATGTAGCAATATATTCATCCACATTAAGCGGGACGATTTTGGAAGATTGCTTCATAACATTATTATCCGTTAGCTTTTTTATTCCAGTAATAATAAGAAAGTACACCTGCCAAAACCCATACGAGGATGAACAACATTTTTGGGTCGAAGCCGGTAACGGCAATGCCCGAATAAACAGCTCCTGCTAAATCGAAGAACAATCCGGCATAAGCCCATTCTTTTATTTTCTTCAGGCCGGGAATTAAGATTGCGATTGCGCCGAGCAATTTTGCGAAACTGAGAAACTGTATAAAATAAACAGGATAGCCAAGGCTATCATGTAACATTTTTATAGTATCCTGGCTTGGCTGCAAGCCGCCAATTGCAGAGAAAATCATGAGCACGGAAAATAAGATGGTAAAAACCCAGTAAAGAATGGTTGTTGTTTTCCCTGAAGCAATTTTTGATTCGTTTGACATATTGGTTGTTTTAATTTAAAATTATGGATTATTTTTTTATCCCTTTGAACACAGCATAAATAGCCATCGCATGACCGTGGCCGATATCAAAATCTTTTTTTAGCCATGCTACAATCTCTCCTGCTTTTACGCCATCTTTTATTTCTCTCTTTTGCAGTAAACCTTTTTTCTCAGCAAGCTTCTTAAAGTCATCAGGAGTTTTGCCTGTCTTGGTTTTGATATTGTCGATGTATGCTTGAAATGACATGGGCTTACAATTTTATTTCTGTTGATTTTGGTCATAATTTAAGAGCCAATGATTCCCAAATTTATCAGTCAATGTTCCGAACAATGCGCCCCAAAAAGTATTTTCCAAAGGATTGTTGGCATTACTTCCTGCCGAAAGTTTTTCATGGAAATTTTCTATTTCTCTCTCGCTGCTGCAGTTGATTGCAAGCGAAACAGAATTCCCTTTTATCAATCCCTGTTCCGGCACGCAATCAGTTGCCATTATCACCATCGCACTGTTTGAAAGCGTTGCATGCAAAATGCATTCTTTCATTTTTTCCGGCATTCTATCTGCCATAGGGGATTCGCCAATGGTTTGAAATATCAATTCGCCACCCAAGCATTCTTTATAAAAATTCATCGCTTCCCTGCAGTTGCCATTGAAGGTGAGGTATGGGTTTAATTGCGCCATTTTACTTTGAAAATATTTTATGCCTGCAACAATTTTTCTATATCAAACTTTTTCATTTTCATAAATGCCTGCATCACTCTTTGAGACTTTGATGGATCGCTCATAAGTTTTGACAAGATGGCCGGCACAATTTGCCACGATACGCCGAACTTGTCTTTTAGCCAGCCACACTGGCTTTCTTTACCGCCTTCTGTAAGTTTGTTCCAGTAATAGTCTATCTGTTCCTGCGTTTCGCATTCCACTACAAATGAAAGTGCTTCGTTGAAAGTGTAATCGTGTACGCCAGGCCCATCCATCGCAATCATTGGGTATTGGTTGATAGTGAATCTCGAAAACAGAATTTTTCCTGCATGTTCGGTTCCCGGTTCATAATGAACCAGCAAATCTTTGGCAGAATGATCAAATACCGAAGTATAGAAATCAATAGCCAGTTCTGCTTTGCCAAACTGTTGGCTGGTAAATAAAAATGAAGGTGTGATTTTTAAATTATCTATAGCATCCCCAGATAGCATTATCTGCCATGTCATCCCAAATTTATCCTGCACCCAGCCATATCTTTCGCTCCATGGATATTTGTCTATTGCCATTAATGCTTTGCCACCATCAGTAAGCCTTTCCCATATCTCATTGGTTTCTTCTATTGACTTGCATTCAGCAAAAAATGAAATAGAGGGATTGATCCTGAACAATGGGCCGCCGTTCAGCCCCATTATTTTTTTATTGGCTAATTCAAATACCACGACCAAGGAGGTATCTGTTTTTATTTTCGAGTTTTTAAAAATAGCGCAATAAAATTCTGCTGCTGCTTTGGCATTGCCATCGAACCAAAGGCAGGGATAGACGGGGTTTGTCATTGTTGTTTTTTTGTAGTTATAAAAGGCTTCTTATTATTTATGATTTTTGAAAATTAAACATCCAGCGAATGCCATAGCGGTCTAAGCAGCAACCCCAATATGCGCCCCAAAACTGGTCTTGCAATGGAGCAAGCTCGGTGCTTCCTTCTGACAATAATTTAAACAACCTGTCTGTTTCTTCCCTGCTATCCGGCTCAAGATTAATAGTCGTGTTGTTGCCAATTTTTAGTTTTTGCCCCATTGATTCCAACATATCCGTTCCCATAATAATTGTTCCCCCCAAGATCGGCAATTCAATATGCATCACACTATTTGCATCTTTCTCAGAAAGAGTTGGCATTCCCGGCTGAGGTGGGATATCACTCATCCTCATGACAGGAGATACTAATTCTGTTTTGAAAACTGATTTGTAAAAATTAAATGCTTCTTCAGTATTGCCCTGAAAGTTCAGGTAGATAGATACTTTTGCCATAGTTATAAAATTTAAGTTGTTTATATTTTATTTAATTGAGAAAACAAAAGTTAATATAAAAAAAATAATCGCTAACCTCAGATTACTGTCATCTTATTTATTATCAGGAAATTTTTACCCGTTCCAAAAAAACATTCATTTGATATTATTTTTCCATCTTTAAATTTAAAATACTCAGTGTTACGAAATAATTTATCATCGTTAGTCCAGCCATTGTAGGTTACAAAAGCATCATCGCTATCAATAATTACATTTTCCAAATCAAACCTTTTGGTGTTATTGGCGTTTGGCCAGCACTTTTCTTTGTATGTTTTCAAATTGATATGATCACCGCCCGCCGGGCTGCTGAAAGTAAAACTATCATCGAGAATCACTTCAAGCGTGTGCCAATCCTTTTTCTCATAATCGCCGTAATAATCTTTGATAAGTTTATCGTTTTTAGAGTTCTGGGCACCTGTGTTTGTACAGACAAATATCAGCAAGGTCAACAAGACAAGACTTAAGTTCATTGTTGTAAAATTTAAGTTGTTTATATTTTACTAATTTGATATTGCAAAGATTGACAGGCCTGGTAAAATAATTGCTGTGCATTCGTGACAAACACAGGGTGTTTTGCGACTAGTCATTTACTAACTTAGCAGCATGAAAAACATAAGCATCCTTGTTCCTGAATCATCAGTAATGCAGGCAGTTGCTGACCCGCAATATCTTTTTTCCGCAGCGAACCAGTTCCTCACCGCATCAGGGAAATCTCCTCTGTTCAAAATAGAATTGGTGGGCGCGCAAAAGGAAGTGAAACTAAATGGGGGTATGTTTTCTGTCCATACTGACAAACTATTGGAAGATGTGACCAAAACAGATATGATTATTATCCCCGCACTCTCTGGCGATATGCAAACAGCTATTTCCAGAAATAAAAAATTGATCCCCTGGATAAATGAGCAATACAAAAAAGGCGCTGAAGTAGCTTCTCTTTGTGTTGGTGCATTCCTGCTAGCATCCACAGGTTTATTAAATGGAAAAAAATGCTCTACGCACTGGGGATTTCAGAATGAGTTCCGGGGAATGTTTCCGGGAGTAGAAGTAATTGACGGAAGCATCGTAACAGAAGAGGATCGGATTTATTCCAGCGGTGGTCACAACTCCTACTGGAGCCTGCTTCTGCATTTGCTCGAAAAATATACAGACAGAGAGACGGCCATTCTCGCTTCCAAATATTTTGCGGTAGATATTGACCGGGACAGTCAGGCAGCGTTTGCGATGTTCAGAGGCCAAAAGAACCATGCTGATGATGCCATCAAAAAGGCCCAGTCGCATATTGAAAAAAATGTTGGTGAAAAAATTTCTGTGGATGAGCTTTCTGATATGGTATCTGTTGGCAGAAGAAGTTTTGAGAGAAGGTTTAAATATGCAACCAACAACAGTGTGCAGGAATATATACATCGGGTAAAAATCGAAGCGGCAAAAAGAAGTTTTGAATCGAGCCGGAAAAATATCAACGAAGTGATGTTTGATGTAGGCTATACCGATACCAAAGCATTCAGGATAATGTTCAAAAAGATAACCGGCCTCACACCCATTGAATAGCGGAATAAGTATAATAAGCAGTCTATGCATTCCACATAAAAATTTACTTCTTACATTTGTCGGCTAACGCGTGTTGGTATGAATAATACAGTAGCAACCATTTCTTTCGAGAACACAGAAAATGCATTTGCTTATAAAACAAATAAGGAATTAAAAAAGGCAAATTTCCTTTTCTCATCGATGGGTTATCCAGCACTGGTAAAGCTGGGAACCAAACTAACGCCATGGGCTATCCGTAGCGGCCTGCCGGTGAAAGGCATTATCCGGAATACTATTTTTTCGCAGTTTGTTGGCGGTGAGTCGCTGGAAGAAACAGCTTCCGTTGCAAAGAAGTTAGGCGAATATCATGTACAGGTAATTTTGGACTATGGTGTGGAAGGTGGTAATGACGGAGAGAAAGGCTTTGACCATGCATGCGATGAGTTTATCCGCGTAATCAATTACGCAGCAACTCAACTGAACATCCCTTTCATGAGCATCAAAGTGACTGGTCTGGCAAGATTAGGGTTGCTCCAAAAACTGGACCATTCTGTGGAACTAAATGCCGGAAGCTTAATGAAGAGGTATGCGAAAGCGGTCGAATCACTGACAGAAGAAGAGAAAGGCGAATGGCAGCGGGTGCAGTATCGCATGTCGCAGATATGTAATGTGGCAGCAGTTAAAAATGTAGGTGTGCTGATAGATGCGGAAGAGACCTGGATCCAGGATCCTGTTGATGTGATCACCATCCTGATGATGGAGCAATTCAACAGGGAGAAAGTGATTGTGTACAATACACTTCAATTATACCGCCATGACCGTTTGAAGTTTCTCAGGGATTCGCTTGAAGCAGCAGAACTTCGCAATTTTATGCTGGGGGCAAAGCTTGTCCGCGGCGCTTATATGGAAAAAGAACGGAAACGGGCTGCTGATCTCGGGTATGCATCACCAATACAACCGGACAAGGAAGCAACCGACAGGGACTACAATGACGGAGTGCAGTTTTGCATTGAACATATAGATAGAATTGGGTTGATTGTGGCATCCCACAATGAATACAGCAATTTATATGCAACGGAATTGTTGCAGCAAAAAGGGTTGCCGCTTGACCATCCGCATGTGCATTTTTCACAGTTGTATGGCATGAGCGATAATATTACTTTCAATCTCGCTAAAGCAGGCTGCAGCGTGAGCAAGTATTTACCTTTCGGGCCTATAAAAGATGTAGTCCCTTATTTAATGCGCCGCGCACAGGAAAACAGTTCCATGTCCGGCCAAACCGGGAGAGAGTTGGGACTGATAAAAAAGGAAATGAAGAGAAGGGGGAGTTAAAATTTCGATTTCATGAATCAACAAGACATCGTACATTTATCGCCAGTATTTGAGGGTCGTTAGCTCAGTTGGTTCAGAGCGCTGCTTTGACAGAGCAGAGGTCACTGGTTCGAGCCCAGTACGACCCACAGATTATATCCACTTATTTTTAGTCGCAATTTTGATAGCCTGGGCTTTTGATGTTACGTGCAGTTTGTGATAGATGTTGGCGATATGTTTGCGTACCGTGTGGCTGCTCAAAAAAAGTTTTTCTGCCACCGCTTTATAGTCATAGCCATCTACGGTAAGTTTAAGCACTTCCATTTCTCTGGCTGACAGATCATAATCTGTTTTCCCAACAGCAACGTCGTCTTTTTGCGGAAGCCAAGCTTTCATTAGAAGGCCCCATGCCTTTCGCGCAATGCGCGGGCTCATCGGCGCTCCGCCTACTTCTACCAATTGCCCGATACATTCAATGATGGCTGTCAGTTTTTCATCTTTGAGCAGATAGCCTGCAGCACCGGCCTTTATGGCCTCAAATATCTTATCATCATCGTCAAACACGGTGAGCATTAAAAAATTCAGATCAGGATAAAGCTGCTTGCCCATTCGCACTGCTTCAATCCCATTCATCACAGGCATCTCAATATCCATGAGCACAACAGACGGATGTTTTGACTGATCCAACCGGGCCATTTTCTCCAAAAAATCATTTCCATCATTGGCAGTAAGCACCACTTCAATATCGTCTGAATAATTTATCTTCTCCGCAAGCGAAATGCGGTTTTGGGATTTATCGTCTACTATCGCTATTGGTATTTTCATGTGAATGCTGCAAACTTGAACTTTATTGATCAAAAAAACAATAACTCATTTGCGCCATTTACCCTGTAACCTTTTTATCTACCCTTTGCACAGAATCACTTTCGTTCCCTTCCCTTCTTCTGAAATAATTGATAATTTTGCACCCAGTTCTTCAGTACGGCTTCGCATATTCTCAAGGCCATAGTGCCCGTGATATTCCTTATTTTGAGAGAATCCTTTGCCATTGTCTTCGATATTTATTGAAAAGTTATTCTTCCCGCCCGATTCGATATTCACATTTAATTTTGATGCTTTTGCGTGCCGGAAGGCATTTGCAATTGCTTCCTGGCAAATCCGGAAAATATTCAAGGCTTCGATCGGTGAAAAACGGATATTGATTTGAATATTCTCTGCGATAGAGATTTCCATTTTTGAGTTTAATATACGCTGTGATCGAATAAAAAGCTTTAGCTTATCAGCAAGTTCATCTAACTGAATGGACTCTTTTTTGATAGCCCAGATAGTTTCGCGCAAATCAGAAATCATCTCTTTTGCAGTGCTGTTCACAGCCGACAGCCGCTTTATTTCTTCTTCCCTGCTTAATGAAACAGGTGCTTCCAGCATCCAATCCACATTACTGCTAATATAGCTTAACTGTGTCCCGATATTGTCATGCAGTTCTTTTGAAATGCGCTCCCGCTCATTTTGTATGCCGCTTTGCATTTGCAGCGCTCTTATTTTTTGCTGATATTTTTGATGATTGTACCGTAGGGCAATCAAAGCAATGGAGGCAGCCAACAATCCAAAAGCAAGAACCCGAAACCACCATGTTTGCCACCATGGCATATCAATAATGATGACGATTGTTTTACTGAATAACTGATTGGATGACAGAATCGGGCTGCAATTGATCTGAAGCAGGTATTGCCCCGGATTCAGCGTGTATCTTATGCCTGTTGGCTGATGGGTAGTCTGCCAGGATTCTTCAAACGCCTTTAACCTGTACTGATAAACATATTCATTGGGATTTAAAAGCCCGGTAGCGGCGACATCAAACTGAAGATGGTTTTGATAGTAAGCGAGCCTCACGGAATCACCTTTCCATGCGCCGGCAGATGAATTATATAAAGAGTCGTTGACAACAAGTCGGGTGATATTGATGACAGGCGTATCATTTATGCCGGAAAGTGCGGCAGGATAAAATGCCGTAATGCCATTGATGCCTCCAAAAAACAGTTTGCCTGATGCTGCTTTGGCACAAGACTGCGTATTGAACTCGTTCTCCTGCAGCCCCAGTTCTTTGGTGTAATTTCTGACTTCGCCATCTTTTGAAATAAATGACAGTCCGAGATTGGTGCTGACAAAGAAATTGTTGTTTGTGTCATCAGGCAATATGGCGTAAATGAAATCGTTCAGCAAACCTTTTTCTCTGGTCACTTGCCTTATCAATTTGCCAGATGCTGCATATATGAAAAGCCCTTTTTCAGTTCCTACCCAAACGTTGTGCATCGCATCCTCAGCCATACTACGCACCACATAATTTTCCGGGATATTAATAATTTGCAGGGAGCCTTTTGCATCGATTTTAAAAATAACTCCCGAACCCGTGCCAGTCCACAAAGCATTATCAAACGTATTGATAAAACAGGTAACAGCGTGACCATAAATTTCAGAAGCCGGTAACAGTGGCATTGCTGACTTCATCAGGCTTTTCATGAACACACAACGGAATACATTTGATCTTGTTGAAATAAGAATGACGCTGTCGCTAATTCTTTGAACATTGTTGGGATAACCATTTCCCTCCATATGCAGCAGTGAACATGAAGGAGAAGATAAATCGACGGGATTCAATTGTTTAGTTGCCAGGTTCAATATATACAACCCCTTGCCGATAGTTACAATCAGATAATTCCCTTCTGAAAATTTGTCTATTGAAACAACATCTTTGACGTTATCGTTTATCAGCGGTTTGTCCCATAACGGGTTGCCCAAAGTATCATACAATTGGATACCTCCATTAAAACAACCAGCAAGCAAAACCTGTTTTTCTTCATCCACATAAATACTTCTTACAAAATTATTTTTTTCTTTAGGATATATAAAATGGCCGAACGGAATTTCAGCATTCTGTATACGTTTGATATCGTCGTTAGTCAACAGCCATATCCGCCTGAATTTATCTTCATAAACAAAATCAATGAAACCCGTATTTACAATGAGCTCACTATTTAGTGTGGCAATTTCTTTTTTAGAAGAGAAGGATGTGTCAAATTCATACAAGTGCCTGCCCAAACTCACCAGCAAACGGTTATTTCCAGAAAATTGCACATTGCTGTTGTTAACCTGCTCATCGGTAATTTGTTTGTATAGAATTTTTTGTGCAGCAGAGCCGCTTTTGATGTTATAGCAGGATAATCCTGTCGAAGTAGTAATAAAAATCTTATCGTTATTGCATGCCAACCCATAAATTTCACCACCAGCAAAATTGCAATAACTAAAACCATGCGTGCGTATGTCAATCTGGAGTATCTTATTCAGCCCTTTTCGAATAAAGATATAATCATCATTATCTACAATAATTTTTTTGAGCAACGGTCCCCGTGAACTAACTAAATCATCGATATCCTCTGAATCGGATAATGAAAACTGACTTGCAACTATGCCGCTTCTATTATAAATAATAATGCTCTTATTTTCCTGCAGGCACCAGATTCCCTCTTTTGTTTCCTTTACTGGCACTAACGAATGATGAAGTATGGAAAGCGGATCTACCGAAATAATTTTTTTGAATGTATTATTTTCAGCACTATATTCTAAAATCCCTTTTTTGTAACCTATCAGTATCGAATTGTTTTTACAAGCTAAAAAAAATACCGGATAGCTGAGGTGAATGGTGTCATTTCCTGCAACAGGGGTTATTGTTTCCAACATGTATCCATTGTAACGTTCCAGTCCTGTTAAAGTGGAAACCCATGTAAAACCCATTGCGTCCGTGATCACATTCGTAATGGTATTATTGATAAGCCCTTGTTCAAAATTGACCGTCTTGACAGGGCATCTTTTAAAAAGCAGCGGCTTTTTATTTTGTGCTGACAAAATGTTGCAACTAGATAATAATATAAAAGATAGCAGGCATCTTTGCCATACTACTTTTCTATATCTGATTTTAACGGCCATTGAAAATGCGTTTGTTATTCCGATAAAACAAAATACAAAATTGATTGCATTCACGTACCTAAAAAATAGATCTAAGATTTTGGTAATTCAAAACCGCCAAGCCTGAAAAATGAATTGAAGCCTGAACATTAAGCGAGTTTTTGAATGCATATGCCAATTTTATATAATATTAACGTGAATGGTTATCCTAAAAAAAAGGTAGATTATCTATTTGCATTAAATTGTTTCCCACAATGAAACTGATTTTGCTGAAATTGGGAATGAAAGACTATCTAATAATTAAATTTTAAGCTTAGAATAATAATGGAACGCCTTTTGCGTTTATGTAATCGGTTTTTCATAGGATATTGGATTTTAAAACGGGGCTGGATTTCTATCCTGGCCCTTTTTATTTTTACCGCATTCTATCCTGCATTGTAGCCTGGCATATCTTAATAATAAAGCCAGTGCCATTTTAGCCCATCTTCACCATTCCACTCAATTGCCGGGGATATCATTTTAAAAGTGCGGTTGGTCTTCAACAATGTGTTCGAAAAGTCAGAGACATCATTTATCCGATATAAATCCGTGTCAAATGAAAAATAAAACTGACGGTATCGTTTAAAATCAGGTATTTCTTGTCCGTTCATTTCTTTTGGGTTTTCTGTCGCCCCGATCATTCCCTCTGCTCCGTAACCGACAGATGCGTTCAGCCATTTCGGGAAATCGCTTTTGGATGACATGAAAGAACCAATATTGAAAGATAGCCAATAGGTTTGCCCGTTATAATCTTTCAGCATACGCTCCCGCCAGTTGCTGCCAAGCTCCTGCGGGTAATATTTTGCGAATATCGTCTGGTGATAAGAGAATTTAAGGCTGATGCGCTGTTGCCCCCACATCAATTGCTGCCCCTCGAACAACAAACAGCCGGCAATGTTAGCCAACATATCGCCTTTGGAAAATCCCCATTTTGCGGAATGCCCGTCAAGGATCTCTATCATCGTCATAAATCCCAACGATGTGAGCGTGCCAATCACGGCCGCGGTGCCCGGCTTTACGCCTCCCCAGTGAAATATATCACTTTGTATGGCTGCAATATTATAAGCTGTTGTTGCGTGCCCCACTTTATCCATATTCAGCCATTCTGCGTTGTCATTGAAAAAGTGGAATGGGCTATGCGGAAATTTTTTGTACCATAAATAATTCAGCCCGAACGTTACGGCAGAGCCCACAATGGCCTCTGTTATAATGGCACCGCTTATGCGGCTTGAATTATAGTTTTGAGAAGGCTGAAAGAAATCTTTCTGTCCTATGCATATTGAGTGAAGAGTAAAAAGGAAAATAACATGAAATAAAAACAGTTTAATAAGAAATTTCTGTACAATTACCCTTAATGAGGAATTCATGAGGAAAATTAAGAAAAAGAAAGAAGTTTATCACAGCGGCAGACAATTAAGCAGATTTTTATTTCGGCAAACCATCTCTCTTCACCCCGAGTGTTAACAAGAAAACAATAACATTCGGCTTGAAAACCAAAATGATTTCCACCGCAAAAATCAGCAGTTATCTTTGCACAAAATTTCTAAAATGGCATTGACAACCAAGACACCTAAAGAATCGCATATCATAATGACCGAACTTGTGCTTCCCAACGATACGAATGTTCATGGTAACCTGATGGGTGGCCGCCTGATGTATTGGATGGATATCGCAGCGGCACTTTCTGCCGGCAAGCATTGCAATGCGCCTGTGGTAACAGCTTCGGTTGATAATATTTCCTTTGAGAACCCCATTAAGCTGGGCAATGTGGTGCATATTGAAGCTGAAGTGAGCCGGGCTTTCAACACTTCGATGGAAGTATATATAAAGGTCTGGGGCGAAGATAACCTGCAGCAGTACAAATACAAGAGCAATGAGGCTTACTATACTTTTGTTGCACTCGATCCTAACCGCAAGCCACGCCCTGTTCCAAAACTGATTGTTGAATCGGAAGAAGAAAAGAAATTATTTGACGGAGCGTTGCGAAGAAGACAATTGAGGTTGATACTTGGCGGCAAACTAAAGCCTGAAGATGCTGAGGAACTAAGAGCACTATTTGTAAAAGACTAATCTTAAACGCGCTAGGCTACTAAAATATCGAATAATTAAGCATAACGGCGAGTTTTGATTCAAACTACTTCTTGTACTTTTCCCGCAGAGCGGGACAGGCCTTGTTTCGCCAAAAAAGCCGACCCGAAAACGATGTACAACGTCCCGACTTTATCGGGATAAACTATCTTCAGTTCGGCCGCGGCGGATTGATCTATGTGCTACTGTGATTAACAGCAGTGGTTCTCTGATGAGTTGTTAAACGGCAAAATGCTGTTTTTAATAGCACAACGCGTTAATTTTAAGTTTTCCAATATTGGTTTTGAAGGTAATTGAAGTGAGTTATGATAGCGGGGAATATCATGCTTCTGCATTTTCCCATTGGTGCGCACCTTTCATCATGAACTCTTTGCTTTGTTCAATCGCATCCATGATTTGTGAAAGAATAATTTCAGCAGGTGCATCATAATCAATTTCCAGAGGCTTTTTGAAATTAACTGATAATAAAGTGCCGGTTTTTTTAAACTTCAATCCCTTTTTGTTAAATGCCCTCCAGAAACCGTCGATAACAACCGGCACCACAATTGGCCTGGTTTGTTTAATGATCAAAGCAGTACCTTTTCGTCCGGGGGCAAAAGGTTTTGTGGTTCCCTGCGGGAATGTGATGACCCAGCTTGTACCCAGTGCATTTGTTATTTTTCTTGTATCTGAAGGATCAAGGCCCCGCCTGATTTCCTTGCTATCTTTATTCCAGGTTCGCTTCACCGTTAAAGCTCCTCCCAATGTGAACAAACGGCTTATAAAGCTCCCTTTCATGGTTTCTTCTGCTGCCACATAATAAACATTGCTGAACGGGTTCAGCAGATAATAGGGAATCCCGAGTTTATTTTTTTTTCTCCATTTCACTGCGGCAAAAATGTGAAGGAAAGTAATAACATCTGCAAAATAAGTCTGATGATTGCTCACAAAAAGCACATTGCTTCGCGGCAAATCTTTGATATGCTCAGTACCTGAAATCTTTAGTCTGTTAAACCAAACAAGACCCGGATAAGAAAAAAACCCTACAAGCAAATAAACCAATTTCCTTACCAGTTTGATGTTTTTCAACCGCTCCATGAACGAGCTCATAATTTTAAATTTGACCGTACCGAATGTACGCAGAATTATGAAAAATAAAATCAACCGCTAAAACAGAATAAAAACTATTTGAGATAGCGCCTGATCTCCTTTTCAACATCTCTCTTTTTGATTGTCTCGCGCTTATCAAAACTTTTTTTCCCTTTGCCAAGACCGATCTCCAATTTAGCATATCCATTCTCATTGAAAAAAATGCGCAGCGGCACAATAGTGAACCCTTTCTCCTTCATTTTATTTTCCAATTTCCGCAACTCTCTTTTGTTAAGCAACAGTTTGCGGTCATGAACGGCGAAATGGTTATTCGTAGTACCAAATTTATATTCCGCTATATGCATATTCTTTACCCACAATTCACCTTTGTAGAAAATGCAGAAGCTATCAACAAAGCTTACTTTTCCTTCACGGATGGATTTCACCTCAGTTCCGGCCAAAACCATCCCTGCATCGTATTTATCTTCGATGAAATAATCGTGGTATGCGGAACGGTTTTTGATTTCAGTCATATCAAATCAATTTCTCACTTTATGTCAGGTTTAGCAAAGTCTGCTTCATTTTACGGAAAAACACAAGCAATCCGAAAAAGGAAACAAAATCAATTCCTGAACAAAGTAATGATTGTCGCAATCTTTTCTCTCAATTCCTTCCTGTTTACGATGAAATCTAGAAAGCCATGCTCTAATAAAAATTCGCTTCGCTGAAAGCCTTCGGGCAGGTCTTTTTTAATTGTTTCTTTAATAACACGTGGGCCGGCAAACCCAATCAGAGCACCGGGTTCTGCGATATTGAGATCACCCAGCATACCGAATGAAGCAGAGATACCGCCAAATGACGGGTCAGTCAATAAAGATATATAGGGTATTTTAGCATCCGTTAACTGCGAAAGTTTTCCGGAAACTTTTGCCAGTTGCATTAAAGAAAAAGCGCTCTCCATCATTCTTGCACCGCCAGATTTGCAGATAATTAGCAAGGGCGCTCTATGCTGAAGGCAATAGTCTATGGCTCTTGATATGCGCTCTCCCATCACACTGCCCAATGATCCGCCAATAAATTCAAAATCCATACATCCCACCACTAATTGATGATCTTTCACTTTACCTGCTGCGATTCTGATGGAGTCAGTGATATCTGTCTTTTCCCAGGTTTCTTCCAGCCGTTGCTGATAAGATTTCAGATCAGTGAAATGCAAAAAATCTTTCGAGCGGATATTCTCAAAGAAAACCTCGTACTCATTACCATTAAAAAGAATCTCAAAATATTCTGAACTTCCGATCCGATGATGATGATTGCATTTAGGGCAAACAAATAAATTTTCCCTCAGTTCAGTAACCGTGCATATATAATTGCAACTCGGGCATTTTGTCCACAAGCCTTCAGGAGCTTCTTTTTTTTCAGCAGTGCTTGTCAGTATACCTTTCTTGATGCGCTTGAACCAACTGGTTTTCGTTTCTTCTGTAGCGCCTTCGTCACCTGCCAGGTTTGCATCAAAATCATCTTCATGTTTCATCTAAGTTGATTTTATTTTAATGGCACGTGCGCCACTTAAAAAATTGATAGCGCAAAAGCGCCTGTAATTTCAGGCGGCTAAGATAATAAACTACCATCATTTACGGTCAATTTTGCTGATCCTGATAATAAGCTATTAAATTATCTGATTTTAAAATGTAAATGACAACTTTCATCTTGTTTCGCCAATGACTTTTCAATGCGGGGTTTTTCAAAAGCAATTGCAATTTTGACAATGCTTACTAACTCTAAAAAATTGTCGGATAAGGACGTCAAGTTCAATTCAAAATCAAAGTGATAAAATCAGTGCTTAAATATGCTGAACATCATCCGATTCAGTGAGTAAAAATGACAAAGCGATTAAAAAATTTATTTTTTAATCGCTTTTGACGTTTAATGCAAATCAATTTCATAAATTCACTCTGTCAATTATATCAGGTTGTTTGTCAAATCAAAATTATGGACACATCAAGGAGAAATTTCTTAAAAGCAAGCACACTTGCCATTGCCGGCACAACTATGCTTTCGAACAAGTTATTTGCGACGGCTAAACCGTCAAAAATAACGGGCATACAATTGTATTCAGTAAGAGATGATATGGGAAAAGCACCGCTGGAAACATTAAAAAAATTAGCTGCAATCGGCTATAAAAATGTTGAGCATGCTAATTACGTTGACAGAAAATTTTATGGTTATACGGCTATCGAATTTAAAAAAGTGCTGGCGGATGTTGGATTGAACATGCCAAGCGGGCATACGGTAATGGATGCAAAACATTGGGACAATGAAAAGAAAGATTTTACAGATGCATGGAAACTTACCGTTGAAGATGCTGCTACTGTCGGCCAAAAATATGTGATCAGCCCATGGCTTGATGACAGTCTCCGTAAAGACTATGATGGCTTGCTCCGATGGCTGGAAGTGTTCAATAAAAGCGGTGAATTGTGCAAGAAATCTGGGATGAAATTCGGCTATCACAACCATAATTTCGAGATAAGCACAATCATTAATAATACCAAACTATACGATATTATTTTGACGCACACAGATCCTTCACTGGTGGCTCAGCAAATGGATATTGGCAATATGTACGGCGTTGGTGGCCGGGCACTTGATTTTATAAATAAATATCCCGGAAGATTTGAATTGATGCATGTGAAAGATGAGATCAAAAGCAGTGTGCAAGGAGAAATGGAAGATGGTTATGAAAGCACTGTGCTTGGCAAGGGCGTACTCGGAGTGAAAGAAATCATTGACACGGCTGCATCAAAAGGTGGTACGACACAATTCATTATTGAGCAGGAATCTTATCAAACGATCACTCCAATACAATCAGCAAAAGAAGACTTTGAGATCATGAAGAAGTGGGGATATTAGATGTAAACGATCTTGATTTTCTTTCTTATTTCTTCGACTTGTTTTATCAGTTGCTGTTGCCTTTTAATAGCTGCTTGCTGTATTTTATATTGTTGCAGTAAGATTTCTTGCTGCATCTTTTGTGCTTTTTGCAGGTCTTTGTACCGCATGTTATCGAGTGCTTGCAATTGAACTTTTAAATCCTGTCTCAGTCTTTTTTCATCATTTTCATCGGCAGTTGCTGCTGCCTCTTCTTCACTTAATTTGTCCCATTCAGCTTCCCGAAGGCTTTTTCTGATTTCATTCTGAAGTTTTTCCATATAAAGCTCCGTACCGCTAAGATTAATTTTTCCTTCTATCTTCTTAATGTCAAGCTTATTTATTGCCCCCAAACTTTTTCTTATTTCGGCTTCCAGGTTTTTCCCGGGACCTAACTGAGAAAGCGAAGGCTTAGCAACAATAGTATCCTCCGTTTCATTATAAGAAAAACTTGAGCTAGGGATATAGGGATGATCATTCAATGAAACAATTGCAGGAGGATCAATGGTCACAGATGACCCGAAGGAATATACTCTTGGCTCTTCGGCAACGGCCAGAGTCAGGTCTTGACTATTGTCTAAATCTTTTTCTTCATTATTGCTTACTAACGTAATACCATTTTTGTCTGACAACTTATCATTGGCAGAAGCGGGCGATGCCTTAGATTTTGAGGGTTGCTTTTCACTTTTCTTGGTCAATAAGATTTTATGCCCGGCATAACTCAACTGATTTTGTTCAAGCGGGCTGATTTTGGGCGAACCAGCTACTTTAATATTGCCGACTAACTTTCTGTCAGCATACTGCAACTGTACCAATGCGACCGAAGCTGTCGCAATAGCCAATATTGAAACTAAAATAGATTTCTCTTTGCTATGTTGTGATTTTTTCTTTTGCCCAGTCAGGCGCATTATTCTTTGCAAAAGCATGTTATGGTTTTTGCCCACCGCAGTCATTGCCAGTCTATGATTATGATGCCGTGCTTTTTCAAGTGAAAGCAGCGCTGATGCATACGTACAGGGGTCATACCGAAATTGCATAACGACATCATCACAACTGTTTTCCCTTTCTTTTCTTATTGCATGAACAAGCAGCATAGAGAAAGGATTGAAAAAGAAAATAACTTCAATGAGTGCTACCATCAGGTTCAATAAATAATCGTTTCGTTTTATATGGGACAGCTCATGCAGCAACACCGATTCCATTTGTTGCGTGCTTAAATGATTGATCGTTGCAAGCGGAATGAGAATAACAGGCTTAAAAAAGCCGATCGTCATTGGGCTTTGTATAGCCGTAGAAAGCCAAAGCATGACTTTTTTACGGATGCCTATTTGTGCAATGACACTTTCGGTGAAAAGCCTCATACCCACAGGCGCTTTGTGCAACGACACTAACTTCAGGTGTTGGGAATGCGCATAATATTTAAAATACCTGATCATCAGAAAAGCAAGTGCAACTAAATATGTCAATGAACAATAAGGAATCAAATTGTTGAAAAAATGTTTCCATGAATTAAGAAATGATATTTCATCCCCTGAAAAAATATTTGCAACAACAAGTGTTTCATCTGATAAATCATGATTGAAATAATTTGTAGCGAATGTCATAAAGAACCACACAGCACCAATGCCCAGTAAAAGCGAAGCTATATTGTGCTTTGCATTAGCTGAAAATTTCTTTGCGCCAGCCGAAACAACAAGCATGTAGATTAACCATAGCAGCGACATTTGCCATATGCTGTTGAGGAGTGCCCAGCCAAGTATTTTCAGAAAAGCCGATTGGTCAAGCAACTGCATGCTTATTGCTTTTTCAGGTTATCCAATAATTGCTGTATCTCATCCAGTTCTGACGGGGAAGCTTTATGATTGCCTAGAGCCTGTATTACCAGTTCGGTGGACGAGCCTCCGAATAAATTATCTATCATTTTGCCAAGCAGATGTTTCTGTGTTTTTTCTTTGCTTACTGCTGACTGGTAGATATGTGTTTTGAAAGAATCATCACGCCTTACAAGACCTTTTTCATTCATGATCTGCATTAGCTTTAACGTAGTGGTGTAGCCTACATCTTTTATTTTCGCAAGCTCTTCATGCACATCCCGTACGCTTGCGGTGCCCCTTTCCCATAGCACCTGCAGGATTTCAAGCTCGCTTTCAGTTGGCTTGATATACTTTGTTGAAGACATAAAATTTCTATTTGAAAAACAATTTACGACAAACTTCGTAATAAAATGTTAAAAGGAAATGAAATTTTTTGACAGGTTTATTCAATTGTTTTATCAGGATGCAATTGGTTGTGCTCGCTGATTAATTGACGGGTCGTTTTTGTGCTGCCATCGTGGCTCCAGCCAGGCGGCTTTACAAAATATTGCAGCCCTTTTTTAAATGAACCGGAAGCAATCGCTTTTTTGAAAAGCTGTCCCCACGTCACAAAAGCAATCACGGCGGGATTGAATGAGTCAATGTTGCGCGTGAGACCATAATTTGGCCGCTCCTCTTCTTTTTTGAATGAACCAAAAAACCGATCCCATATAATAAGAATACCTGCATGGTTCTTATCGAGGTATTTAAGATCGGATCCGTGGTGCACCCTATGATGAGATGGCGTGTTGAAAATAAACTCGAACCATTCGGGCATTTTACTAACAGTTTCGGTATGAATCCAGAATTGGTATATCAAACTGATCTGCTGCATGAATAAAACCCATATTGGTTGAAAGCCAATTAATGGCATCCATGCCCAAAACAAAAACGCCCCTGTCGCATTGCCTGTCCATGTTTGCCTGAGCGCCGCAGCTAAATTATAGTGTTGGGAAGAATGATGCACCACATGGCTGGCCCAGAAATAATTCACATGATGGCTTATGCGATGAAACCAATAGTAGGAGAAATCATCTGCAAAGAAAAGCATAACCCAGAACCACCATTTAGTGTCTTTTAATTCAAATAATCTGTATTTATATAAGATGGTAAAAAGCCCGAATATCATCGCTTTAGTCACAAAACCAACCAGAACGTTCCCAATGCCCAGACCGAGGCTGGTAAACGTATCTTTTGTTTCGTAAAACTGTTTATTCTCTTTGTAGGAAAACCATGCTTCGATAGAAAGCAAAATGACAAACCCCGGTATAGCATAATATAATATAGCAGGAGGCATGATAGCAAATTGTGAGATATGAGCCTGAAGTCAAGTATTTCGGGCTTTCAATCCTATATCGTTTCACCCGAATCTTTTGTCTTCGATTCAAAATTAGTAAATAAAAAAAGCCCCCCTGTAGAAACAGCGGGACTTCGGTCTAGAACTTGATTAAGTGCGATGCAAACATAATTATTTTTCATCGACTTTAATAGAAAAATTTAATTCTTTTTTTTGCCCTATAAATTTTTCATATTTCTGTAAAATATCCTCAGGTTGTTTTTTGCCATTGATAAATAAATTGCCATCCTTTAGCTCAACAGAAAGATTGCCTTTATCATCCAGATTGTCTTTTTTGAGTTCTTCCACAAAGCCTTTCAATTCGTCTTCGGCATTATGGCCATTAATAGTAAGATTAACTGTTGAGCTATCCCCTTGTTTAACTTCAGCAATCCTCATCCCGATATTTTTTCTTTCAATTAATGACGAAGAACGAGTATGATGGATAGTGGCTAGTGTCGGAGCTATTACAAGCGAAACAATAGACATCAGCTTGATCAGGATATTCATGGAAGGGCCGGATGTGTCTTTGAATGGATCGCCAACTGTATCACCTGTCACAGACGCTTTATGCGGCTCAGATTTTTTGTAATACATCTGTCCATGTATCTCGACGCCTTTCTCAAAAGATTTTTTTGCATTGTCCCATGCACCTCCTGCATTATTCTGGAACATTCCCATCAACACACCACTCACGGTTGCACCTGCGAGAAAACCACCAAGCGCTTCTGGCCCGAGAACAAATCCCATGATCAAAGGAGCCAGAATTGCAATAGCTCCGGGCAGCACCATTTTCTTTATAGAAGCTTCTGTTGAAATAGCCACGCATTTATCGTATTCAGGTTTCCCCGTGCCTTCCATGATGCCCGGTATGGTGCGGAACTGCCTGCGCACTTCTTCAACCATTGCCATCGCCGCCTCTCCCACTGCACGAATGGCAAGCGAAGAGAAAATAAATGGTATCATAGCACCTACGAACAGGCTCGCTAAAACTTTTGCTTTATATATATCGATGCCATTGATACCCGCCACACCAACAAAGGCAGCGAAGAGTGCCAATGCCGTTAATGCGGCTGACGCAATGGCAAAACCTTTTCCAGTAGCCGCGGTTGTATTGCCCACTGCATCCAGCACATCTGTTTTTTCGCGGACATCTTTCGGAAGTTCGCTCATTTCTGCAATGCCACCTGCATTATCAGCAATGGGACCAAATGCATCAATAGCCAACTGCATAGCTGTTGTTGCCATCATGCCTGCCGCAGCAATAGCAACACCGTATAAGCCGGCACAGGCATAAGAGCCCCAGATGCCACCTGCAAGCACCAGAATGGGAAGGCATGTAGATTCCATACCCATTGCAAGGCCTCCAATCACATTGGTGGCATGACCTGTAGCAGATTGGCGAATGATGGTCTGTACGGGGCGTTTACCCATTGCCGTATAATATTCAGTGATCATGCTCATCAATGTACCAACAGTTAAGCCTACTGCGATTGCGCCCAGAACGCCCCATTTCGTAAATTCTATACCACGCAGCGACATCGTTTCCGGAAGCAGATAATATACAAGGCCAATGCTTGCCAAGCCTGCTAAAACTATAGAGCCCCAATTGCCCATATTCAAGGCTTTTTGGACTACACTAGTACTGATACCTGCTGAATCGCTAATCCGCACAAAAAAGGTTCCTATGATTGAAAAGATAATGCCAGTGCCGGCTATCAGCATTGGCAATAAAATGGGCGCCATGCCTCCAAAATTATCTATTGAAACCGTTTCCTGCCCAAGAACCATTGTTGCAAGAACTGTTGCCACATAGGAACCAAAAAGGTCGGCTCCCATACCTGCCACATCACCAACGTTATCACCTACGTTATCGGCAATCGTTGCCGGGTTGCGGGGATCGTCTTCGGGAATGCCTGCTTCTACTTTCCCTACAAGGTCAGCCCCAACGTCAGCGGCTTTAGTGTATATACCTCCGCCGACACGAGCAAATAAAGCGATTGATTCAGCTCCCAGCGAGAAGCCAGTGAGGACTTCAATCGTCCTTAACATCTCCGACGCATATTCAGCATCACCAGGGAGATGGGTTACAAAAATTTGTTTCAGTATGATGAATAGCCCGCCAAGACCAAGCACTGCAAGGCCTGCGACGCCAAGCCCCATCACTGACCCTCCCGTAAACGAGACCGCCAGTGCCTTGCTCAAACTCGTTCTCGCAGCATGGGCTGTGCGAACATTTGCTTTTGTTGCGCTTCGCATACCGATATAGCCTGCTGTTGCGCTAAGAACTGCACCTATGATAAATGCAATGGCTATCGCCCAATGAGAATGAGGGTTGCTCATACCCATAACGCCCAACAGCAATGCGGCAATAATCACAAAATAGCTGAGTATTTTCCATTCAGCTTTCAGAAATGCCATAGCACCCTCAGCTATGTACCTGCTGATTTCCTGCATATGCTCAGTGCCTGCATCTTGTTTTGATACCCATGCAAATTTTATAAAAGTATAGAGCAGGCCTATTGCTCCCATGACCGGAACGAGATAAATCAATTTGTCCATAAGTTGTAGTTCTTTGTCAAAATTTCAAGGAGGGCAAAAATAGGGTAAAAGGAACAAATATGACAGAAAACAAGCACAAATAAGAATGGGTAATACAGCTTTTTAGGGTCAGATTGCGAATAAAATTTTTGCGGAAGCGTTTACTTTGTATTATCGCACAAAAATTGGATATGAAATCATGGCGCTCCTGCAACGAAAAGCCTGAATTGTCCGTCTTAGTAAATGTATGAATGTGAAAACCGGTATATTATTTTTGCTTTTGTTTTCATTATGCGGCTATGCAGGCGCTCAGTCGTGCACTACGCTGGGGCAAACGCCTTCAACTGCTTTCCCGGTCTGCGGAGTAGATACTTTTAAGCAAACAAGCGTTCCATTATGCGGAACGGATCCGATTTATGTGCCCGGTTGTGTAGGAACCGCTAATTACACAGATGTAAACCCATTTTGGTACACTTTCACGTGTTATGTTTCCGGGACACTTGGCTTTGTGATTATACCTAATAATTTAGGAGACGACTATGATTGGCAACTTTTTGACATAACAAATCACAGCCCAAACGATATTTTTACCGACACCTCATTGGTTGTAACGGGAAATTGGTGTGGCACTTATGGGCTGACTGGCGCTTCGGACACCGGGGTCTCTTTTATTCAATGTGCATCTGATCCCTCGCAGGATTTATCAGCATTCAGCATGATGCCAACGCTCATAGCAGGTCATAAATATTTACTGTTGGTTAGTCATTTTACCAACACTCAAAGTGGGTATCAATTGGTTTTTAACGGTGGCACAGGCAGCATTACTGACCCCAATATCCCAGCTTTCAAAACTGCGGGCATTGAGTGCAATAACCAAACCATTGCTATTAAGCTCACAAAAAATGTCCGATGCAATACGCTGGCTCCAGATGGAAGTGATTTTTCAATTTCTCCGTCAGGAGCTTCTGTCATTTCCGCTACCGGAGTTGATTGCAACAATGCGTTCGATATGGATTCTGTATTAGTGACACTCAGCAACCCTTTGCCGCAAGGCAATTATACAATAAGCGCAAAAATCGGAACAGATGGGAATACTTTGCTGGATGATTGTCATAATAGTGTGGTAGTTGGCGATAACCAGAGCTTTTCAACAAAAGACACAGTGTCCGCGCAATTCAACTATCAGGTTTATTACGGCTGCAAAAATGATAGCATTCAATTTGTTAATCCGGGTGGAAATGGCATTACTAGCTGGCAATGGTCATTTGACAGCAGTGTCAGTTCTATTCAAAACCCTTTGTTTATTGATTCCGTTTTTGGGCAAATGCATGCACAGTTAATAGTATCTAACGGAGTTTGCGCCGATACATCAAGCAAAAATATTTCTTTAAATAATGCTTTGACTGCGAGTTTCTCATCCTCCCAAACAGTTTGCCCAACGGACAAAGCTTCTTTCCAGAATAATAGCATCGGAAATATTATTTCCTGGTATTGGGATTTTGGCGATGGCACGAGCAGCAATGATTCCATGCCATTACCTCATACTTATCCTTCATCTCCCAATGAAATGATTTACACTGTTCGCCTGATCGTGCAAAGCAATGCAGGGTGCTCCGATACTGCAACCCGGCAAATCACCAAAGTAAGATCCTGTTATATCACCGTTCCTTCTGCCTTCACTCCAAACGGTGATGGGATTAATGACTACCTATACCCGCTCAACGCTTATAACGCCACCAATCTGGAATTCAGGGTTTTTAACCGTTATGGACAACTTGTTTTTGAAACAAAAGACTGGACAAAAAAATGGGATGGAACAATCAATGGGAAACCTCAGGACACCGGAACGTTTGTATGGATGCTTAGATATACCGATAAAGATTCAGGGAAAGAATATTTCCTCAAAGGCACTACGGTGCTGATCAGGTAAATCCCTTATTTGCCGGCATCATAAAAAATCCACTCTGTTGAGAGGATTTGTAAATTGAACTGTAACATAAAAATGAAAATACCTAATGATGAAATGAAGAGTACGGCTTAAAATCGGGTAATCTCATATATACCCAATCTCATGCCATCGGTATAATTGATTATGCCACAGACTTAACAGCATTTCTAACCGTTAAATTATTCCCACGGCAGGAATTTATTTCTTGCAGTGAACCTTTGTATGGGTTATTGGCAACAAATCAGAGAAATGTTTTGTCTATTTTCGCTTTCAATTTAAAAATGAATGACCCCAGAAAGGCAAGAAAGATTGTTGAATGTACTGAATAATCGGCAAGACAATATTACGGTGCTGCTTGAAAATGTATTTGATCCGCATAATATTTCAGCAGTCATGAGAACCTGCGATGCTGTTGGCATTCAGGAGATATATGTGTTGAACACAAAAATACCCCGCCACAAAAAATGGGGCGCGAAAAGCAGCAGCAGTGCAGCAAAATGGCTCACGATTCATCAATTTTCCAGTACAGAAGAATGTATCGTTGCTTTGCGAAAGAAATATAATGTTATATTGACAACCCACCTGAGCAGTGATGCAAAGTCTTTGCATAGCATTGATTTCACAGATCGTGTTGCTTTGGTTTTTGGAAATGAGCATGATGGTGTGAGCGAGGAAATAAGAAGCCTTGCCGATGGTAATTTTATCATACCGCAGGTTGGCATTATCAAATCATTGAACATTTCCGTGGCGTGTGCAGTAACTTTGTATGAAGGTTTCCGGCAGAAAAAAATAGCGGGGCACTACGAAAAGCGAAGTCTATCGGACGTGCATTTCAATACGCTGCTTTCTGAATGGGGCTTTACTGAAGAAGAGATTTAAATCAATTAACATGAAGCATTTTCTCCTTGCAGCAGCATTCCTATCATGCATGTGGAAGCCGAACGCACAGGAAATCAAAAAGATAAAGATCAACGACCTTGAAGCCTATATCAAAAATTGTGATCATCCGCTGATAGTTAATTTTTGGGCGACCTATTGCGGACCGTGCATAAAGGAAATCCCTTATTTTGAAAAATTTGCCGGTCAGCAAAAAGATAAGAATATAGAATTATTACTGATAAGCCTGGATTTGCCGGATTATTACCCATCAAAGATCGAAATGTTCGTTAAAGATAAGCGCTTAACATCGGCTGTATGGTGGCTAAATGAAAGCAATGCAGATTATTTTTGCCCAAAGGTTGACAAAAATTGGACAGGCGGTATCCCGTCCACCCTTTTTGTGAACAATAAAACACATTACAGAAAGTTTTTTGAAAGGCAATTGACAGAACCACAAGCTGAAGAAAACATAAAAGCTCTGGTGAAAGATTGATACAGCAAAGCTTTCTGAAGTGCACGCAATAAACACAAAATTTATCCCCGGTTAATGCTGCAGCCGATGGATCTTGATTCCTGGATGGTGATATTTTTCCCAGCTACCATTTCATCAATCGCAATTTTTAAATAATGGCGTTTCACATTGTCGATTTTTCCCGGGCTGTCATCAATTGCGCCATGGTACATCAGCTTTCCATCTTTATCGAACAAGTAACACTCAGGAGTCCGGCTGGCGCCAAATGCATCAGCAAGCACATCGTTTTTATCAAGTAAATAAAACCATTGATAGGACTGCTGACTCGCATAAGCCTGCATAGATTCGAAAGACTCGCCATCGCTTCTGCCTCCTTCATTTGAATTTATAACGGCAACCCCTATCTTTTTATCAGATGCATACCCGCAAATCTGTTTGGCACGAGATTGATTGGCAATCACCACCGGGCAGGTGTTACAACTGAACATAACCAGCAGGCCATTTTCTTTTTTTACCTGCTTCAAAGAGATGGTTTTCCCGCTCACATCTTTCATGCCTACGTCAGCCTTCGGTATTGAAGCGCCAATTGGCAGGCTGGCGACACTTCCTGCCTTAAATGATACAATCATCATTGCGGATGATAAAATTGAAATGAAGATTATATTTTTCATAATAAAAAATTTGATAATCAAAATTTAATGCAAAAAGGCAGTTGACGAGGAATTGTTTTTATACGTGGTTGGAAAAATATTTAAATGGCTGAATTTTTGAAGGCAATTACGATAATCAAAATCTTATACTTTAATATTTTTCTCTTTCCCTTTTCTTTCATCAGCCATTACTTTTAAATGATGAATGCTCACGTTCAGTTCGTAGCCGATAAGCAATACGAGCGAATTGAAATAAACAAGAACCATTAATATCAAAATCGTGCCTATTGACCCATACACTTTGTTGTAGTTGCCGAATTTATTTACCCAATATGAGAATAAGAGCGTGGTTGCAATAATGAGCACTGTTGCCAGCAAGGTGCCCGGCGATGTGAGGTTCCATCGCTTTTTGACCGCTGGCGCATACTTATAGATAAAAGCGATGGAATAGTAGAACAAAGGGATGATGATGATCCACCGCAATGTTTTGAACAGCCATTTTGCCGAATGGCTTTTTACCCCCATCCATTTCAATAGGCTTTTCAGCAGTTCATCCTGCGTTACTAAAATGATCACAGACCCAATCACAAAAGCAATGATCAGTATGGTAAGTTTTATAGCCATCCATCGGTTCTGAAAGATATTCCTCTTATGATTATAAATAAGCGATTTATTGAAGGAGCGCATAATGCCCATCATGGCGTTGGATGAATAAAATACTGCCAGCACAAAACCGAATGACAAAAGCCCAACACGCTGCTTAGTAAGAAAATCTTCCAGAAAACTTTTTATTAACTGATATGTATTTTGATTGGGGGTGATGTCTTTGGTTATCAGCAGTAATTGCTTCTGTATTTCTTTTGCAACAGGAAGATAAGGGATCAGGGTGCAAAGAAAAATGGCTGCTGCCGGGATGGCACTGAGAAAGCTGAACGAGACCGACCTTGCCCTGTCATTAAGCCCTACTTTCTTTACCTGGCTTATAAAAAATTTGATAACGTCATATAAGGGCAGCCCATCAAACCCTGGTAAAATGATTTTTTTGCTTCTGGCTACAGCAAGGCGGTATGGCATTGAATTGTAAACGCTCCCCTCTATTTTTTTTATGATTGCTATTGCCACCTGTTGAGCTTATTTTGCCTGCTGATTATTTTTTATCATGAAAGAATCCAATGCTTTCTGATATTCCTTTGCATATTTTAAATGTTGTTCAAAGTTATCTGAGAAATTCGAATAGCCTGAAAAATCAGGCTTAGCAACAAAATATAAATAATTTGTTTTGGGCGAATTCAGCACGGCATCTATTGTTTCCGCCGCTGGAGTGCATATTGGACCAGGCGGTAAACCGGGATATTTATACGTGTTGTAGGGTGATTCAACTGATAAATACTTATCGTAGATGCGCCTTAATTCAAAGTTGTGCATGGCAAATTTAATAGTGGGGTCTGCTGCGAGCTTCATGCCTTTAGTTATTCTGTTCAGATAAGTGCTTGCGATAAGGCTCTTATCTTCTTTTTTATTTGTTTCTTCTTCAACAATAGATGCAAGCACATAAGCGGAAACCGGATCAAGATTGTGTTCTTGCGCTTTTTGTTTTCTCTCATCCGTCCAGAAGCTTTGATAAGCTGAATGAAACTTCTTAAAAATCCTTGACGGCGTCGTGTTCCAGAAGTAGGTGTAGGTATCGGGAAAAACGGATGCCATCACGGTGTTGGAATCCAATCCATATTTTTTTAGCGTGTCATTATTCTCAAGAAAGCTTATTACAGACGATGAATCACATTCAAACCGCCTGCCGATAGCCGATGCGAGGTCTTCTTTAGTCCTCAGCTTTGTGATCACGAGGTTCACAGGTGTTTGCCTTCCGTTTCGAAGCATGCGTGCTATCTCAACCAGGCTCATGCCTTTTCTGATCTCATATTTGCCCGCTTTCACATTTGAAGGGTAATCTATTTTTTTTGCGAGCAGCTTAAAAAATACAGGGCTTTTCAGCACCGTATCCTTTTGCAGGATGTTCACCACATCTTCATAGTTCATACCTGTTTTAATATAGAGATAATATCTTTCTTTGCTGAAAGAAGTGGCAGGTCCAAAAAATTCCCAGCCGAAAAATACTGCAGCAAAAAGTATAAGAACGAAAAATAAGAGGAAAGCTTTTCTGATCATAGGTAATATATTGGCAGGTCAAAGTAAATAAAAAACCCTGCCACTTTATAGTGCAGGGCTTTAAATATTTTAATGACATTATTTTGAAGGTTGGGGCAAACTTACCGGCGCCTGCTGATTGCTCGCAGGAGCGGACGGCACAGAAGAAGCATTTACTTTTGTATCTCTTATTTGAACCGATGAAGCCCTGTGAACAAATAAAGCAGAAAAAAGGCAAAGCAAAGCAACAACAATTGCCACTATCCAGGTGCTTTTTTCAAGCACATCTGTCGTCTGCTTAACTCCCATAAACTGGTTGCTGAAGCCAGCCACATTTCCTGCAAGGCCTCCACCTTTCGGGTTTTGCACAAGTATAATAAGACCAAGCAACACACTGGCAAGCACAATCAGTATCACAAAAAGTATCGTCATATCAATGTTCTTTTATTTGTTCAATTTTGGCTGCAAAATAAGCGCTTTTAGCGGGATTAAGCAAACTTAATTTTTGGTACAACATAATAGCATTCTCGTTCTTCCCTTGTTTGGCAAGCACTTCAGCCATAGCTTCCGTAATGATTTCCTTTTGTTGTAATGAATGGGCAGCAAAGCCTTCTATGGCAGCCTGAACTGCAGTATCTGCAGATGTCGGATCCTGCTCGTTTTTCTGAGGCAGCCTTTTCATTGTTTTCAACCAGTCAGTAAAGCTTTTAAGCTGCTTGCCAAATTTATCGTTGGAGCGATCATCTAAAATAAGCTTTATACCCAATGAGGCGAAATAATCAACTGTGTGATATGAATTAAAAATCAGTTCTTCTTTTGCCGGCGCATCTGTTGTTTTTTCAACCTGTAAAGCAGTAAAAGCAGGTTCAGAAACTTTTTCGTCTGCAACAATGACCTTCCCTTCCTTTGGCAATGCCTGCATTTTGTTTTCCGCTTCGACCTCCGATCCTATTTCTTCCGGCAACTTTTCAACTTCACTGTTTTCCAAAAGCCATTGCAGCCAGAAAGGATTGTTGAAATAAAGCGCAGTCTTTTTTGTTTGCTCTAAAAAGCTATCCGCTTGTTCATTTAACAATTTTTTGGACAACAGATAATGACCTACACTGAAAAAAGGGTATTGTGCGCACTGGTTTTCGATTTGTTTTACAGAAACCTCATCTAATGAGCTTGCGTTAAAAAATTGCTGAACAATATGTTGCGTGTTTGATGTCATCAGGATATGCTACCAATTTGAGAAAAGCCTGTTAAAAATATCATCTGGGAAGCTCGTAAGTATTTGTTGCAATAAAGTGGGCTCTGCCGCGCTGAAACTCGTATTCGCATCCCAATCAAAATTACGGGAGACATCGGCTTCATAGTTATTTTTCTCATTCTTGCTATCTTTAAATATAATGTGAACCGCTACTGTTAATCTGTTGGTAGCACTTTTCTGATTTGAAACGCTGGCCGTTGATATATCGTAACTTGAAATGTACGCCGTCACATCCCAATCAGCCCCTGATTCAACTTGTGTCAGCCTTGTCTGGTTATTCACTTTCTGTTTTAACTGATCAGTAAGCTGCGGGCTTAGCTGCGGATTCACATATCTTGCCTTATTTTCAATATAACCGATGTGAATCGTTTTCACATCAGGAGGTATAGTGACATCCTTGAAAGAATAGATAGAACAGGAAGAAAGAAAAAATACAAGGCATAAGAAATAAGGCACAGGATTCAAGGCTGTGCTGTTCTTGTAAATGATTGCATTAGCAATTTTAATCATCGATATCATATTCTTTCAGTTTTCTGTATAGCGTTCTTTCGCTGATACCAAGTTCTGACGCGGCATCTTTGCGGCGGCTCTTATGCTTTTTCAATGCTTTGATGATAAGCTCTTTTTCTTTATCCATGATGTTCAGCGATTCTTCCACCACCTCATGCGCATGTATATCGCCGTTATTTTGCAAGACAACGGGCTGCGAAGAAGCAATTGTCTGATGGGAAACAGTCGGCTGATAGGCATCCTGTTGCTGCATTTCATTTGCAAATGGAGAATGTTGCAATGAAGACGCAACCGAAGGATCTCTCAGAATTTCAATAAACATTTTCTTCAGTTCAGTGACATCTTTCTTCATGTCAAAAAAAAGTTTATACAAAATTTCCCGCTCGTTCGCAAATTCGTGACCATTTGCGGATGCGGGATTATTTGCTGAGATCAACATGGGCAAACGGTTATTGGATGTCTCGGGGATAAACCTCTTTAATGCTGCCGGGCTTACCTGCTTTTCCTCTGACAGCACCGATATTTGCTCTGCAATATTCTTCAATTCGCGCACATTGCCCGGCCAGGTGTAGTTAATTAACAGATTCTTTGCCTCTTCATCCAGTTGCACAGGCGCAGTTTTGTATCGCTCAGCAAAGTCAACTGCAAATTTTCTGAACAATAATGGAATGTCTTCTTTACGATCACGCAATGAAGGAACGCGAATTGGCACCGTGCTCAAGCGGTAATATAAATCTTCTCTGAATTTACCCCTATCGGTCAGTTCAAGCAGGTCTTTATTGCTCGCTGCGATCACTCTTACATCAGTCTTTTGTACTTTTGAAGAACCAACACGGATGAATTCTCCTGCTTCCAATACTCTTAATAATCTTGCTTGTGTGCCCAGCGGCAATTCTCCTATCTCATCTAAAAAGATTGTTCCTCCATTCACGGTTTCGAAATATCCTTTCCTTGAATCAACAGCTCCGGTGAACGAACCCTTTTCATGGCCGAATAATTCAGAATCTATTGTTCCTTCAGGAATTGCACCGCAGTTCACAGCGATGAAAGGATTGTGTTTGCGTGCAGATAACGCATGGATGATCTGCGAAAAAACTTCCTTACCAACGCCGCTTTCGCCAAATATCAGAACAGTAAGGTCTGTGTTGGAAACCTGCACCGCTACCTGCAATGCGAAGTTGAGCGCAGGCGAGTTGCCTATGATGCCAAAACGATTTTTTATGCTTTGAATTTCCATTCTATTTAACTAATTATTTGCTGTTTAACAATAACAGCAGTTGGTTGGTTTACTATACTAAATGGCCTTCCCAATCAGCGTCGCGCCGGTGCAGCTTTCTATACGCACCCATGCGTAATCGCCTTTTTTAAAAACTGAACTATCTTTAGGAAACACGACTACTTTGTTTTGCGTGTTTCTACCCATCCACGAATTTTCACTCTTTTTTGAATTTCCTTCAATCAATATTTTGAATTCTTTGCCTATATCTTTTTTATTGCTTTCCTGTGAAAGCTGATTTTGCAGCTTCACGATTTCTGAAAGCCTTCTTTTCTTTGCTTCTTCAGGCACATCGTCACTATAGCGCCGTGCAGCAAGTGTTCCGGGGCGTTCGCTGTAAAAGAACATATAGCTCATGTCATACCTCGCAAATTCCATCAGGCTTAAAGTTTCCTGATGATCTTCTTCTGTTTCAGTGCAAAAACCAGAAATGATATCTGAACTGATGCCGCATTCAGGCATGATCTCGCGGATACGGTTGATCTTTGCCATATACCATTCACGCGTGTAAGTCCGGTTCATCAATTGCAAAATCCGGGAAGAACCGCTTTGCACCGGAAGGTGGATATACTTGCAAATGTTCTCATATTTTTTCATTGTATGCAGCACTTCATCCGTAATGTCTTTCGGATGTGAAGTAGAAAAACGGACACGCATCAACGGATTAATGAGCGCCACTTTTTCCAATAGTTTTGCAAAGGTGATAGTTTCATCTTTTTGTTCGTCTACCCAATAATAGCTATCGACATTTTGCCCCAGCAAAGTGACTTCTTTATAACCATTATCAAAAAGCTTTCCGCATTCTTTAACGATTGAGTGAGCATCGCGGCTTCTTTCACGGCCACGTGTAAACGGCACCACGCAAAACGAACACATGTTGTTGCAGCCGCGCATGATGCTCACAAACCCAGAAACGCCATTGCTGTCTAATCTTACCGGAGAAATATCCGCATAAGTTTCGTCCCGGCTCAGCAACACATTGACTGCCTTTTGGCCACCTTCCGCTTCTTCAATCAAAAATGGCAATGACCGGTAAGCATCCGGGCCAACTACCATATCCACCAGTTTTTCCTGTTCCAGGAATTTTTCCTTAAGCCTTTCTGCCATGCAGCCAAGTACGCCAATCAGCATGCCGGGGCGGGCTCTTTTTTGCTGACGGAAAATATGCAGCCGGCTGCGCACTGTTTGTTCAGCTTTCTCTCTAATGGAGCAGGTATTCAGGAACACCAGGTCAGCCTCTTCATAATTGCGGGTTGCGCCAAAACCATTTTCATTTAAGATGGAAGCCACGATCTCGCTGTCAGCAAAGTTCATCTGGCAGCCATAGCTTTCTATGTAGAACTTCTTTTTGTAGCCGTTCACTTCCTGCTTGAAAGGCGCAAACGCTTCACCCTGACGGCTTTCATCATGCACTTTATTGATAGCCAGATCCAGCATCCTTGTTTTGAAATTTAAGTTCGCAAAGATAACAAAGAAAATCCTTTTCAATGACAGGTTGTCAGCGAAGTAGTATCATTCATTACAGATATTAATGACAATTTAATTTTGGTAAGCAAGATTTCTTAGTATTACATGATGCCAATTCTTTCTGTCTAAGCTGAGCCTTTCTCATCATAGCTTTGGAATACCTCGGATTATCGCGGAGACCTTCGCAATAAGATTTTAGTGATGTCAGTAATTCCATTGTATGTCGGCTCGGCTGCACCGGACTCAGGTTGGAAGAAGAAGTGCAAAAAATAATCGTCCCGGATTCGCTCACTTTAGGTAATCATTTCCCTCCGTTATAATAGGCACAAACACTATTCATCAAACATTCCCCGCATTTGGGGTTTGTTGGCCTGCAGATTTCCCTACCCAAAAACGACATGGCCATACCGGCATCCCATTCCTCTTTTGGCAGTACAGCCATCATTTGTTTTTCGATTTTCTTTGGGTCTGCTCCTATGGCAATACCTAACCGTGGCGCTACACGCACCACGTGCAGATCAACGATAATACCTTCTGCTTCTGCGCCTGCTTCGCGTTTTATCACGTTGGCTGATTTGCGGCCAATCCCTGGCAGCGCAGTCAATTCATCGAGAGTGAGCGGGATATTTTTGTCTTGCTTTATCTGCTTTGCAAGCTCCGTCAGCCATTTGCTTTTGCTGCCGAAATTGCGCACATCTCCAATGAACGGATGCAATGCTTCCGGAGTAGCCCTGGAGAGCGCATCCATGTTGGGGATGTTTTCAAAAAAAGCTGGCGCGATTTTATTGATGTGCTTATCGGAGTCCTGCGCAGAAAGTACCACCATTACCAGCAATTGATAAATATTACCGTATTCAAGCGGATGTTTGGTGTTCTTATATTTTTTTAGCAGCGGCTTGACCGCTTCAGGCCAGTTTATTTTTGCAGGCATAGCAATAAATTTTAGATCATAAATGTATTGAAAAATTTGGCTTTTGTTTTGAAGATACCGGATTCCCAAGCTGCCCGCAAACGATTCCGGTATTCTTTTGCTCTGAATGCTCATTTTTCACATATCTAAATCCTAATTTTATTTAATCAGCAACCGTTAGAATTCTTTAACGAGTTGCAATCAAATTATCACAAACCATTTTTTTATATGGCATAAGCAAGAACTATAACTTGCTTCACGGGCTTCCTTTTTTGGGAGGCCCTCTTTTTTATTTATATATGAATGAGAAAATGAAGATCATTATTTCTCTATGAAGTCAAGGTCTTTCCCGAAAGATTCTTTGGTGTATAGCACAGACACAAATCCGATAACCATCACCACAAAAGCTGTCACCCATGCTCCGGTAACATAATCATCAAAAGCAATTTTGCTTCGCAGAAACTGAAAGAGAATTAAGATCAGTGGCAGGAACCCCCGCACCAGATTGGGTATAGAAATGGCTGCAGTTGCCCTCAGGTTAGTGCCAAACTGCTCTGCGCTCATGGTTATGTATAAAACTGAGATGCCCGATCCGAAACCAAGACCCACGCAGATCAGGTACATGTTGAAAGCACTGCCACCACCTCTCAAGACAAAAAACAACAATATGAAAAAAGCAGTGATCCCGTAATAAATGATAAGCGTTTTTTTCCGGCTCTTCAGGTAATTGCTCAGCAATCCCCCACCCATATCACCAAATACCAATGCTGTGTATTGCAGCATCAAAGCTTTGGGCTGATCAAACCCAGTAATGCCGAACTGCCTCGCAAATTCATCGGAGAAACTAATGAGCACACCGATGATGAACCAAACCGGCAACCCGATCAGGATGCAACGCAGGTACCGGAAAAAGCGTTCGCGGTTGTTGAGCATCATCAGAAAATTGCCAACAGGAACTTTCGCGCTTTTAGCGGTGTTGTACATACGGCTTTCCAAAATGCCCATCCGCAAAAACAATAAGGCGATCCCCATGCCGCCACCTATAAAATAGCAAAGCCGCCAGTTTTCCCCGCTCAGCAGATGAACGAAATATGCTGTGATAGTCCCAAGCACGCCACTAGTTGCAATAATGGCTGCCGCGATGCCTCTTTTTTCTTTTGGCAATAACTCGCTTGTCAACGTGATGCTTGCGCCCAGTTCTCCCGCCAGCCCAAGGCCTGCAATGAAGCGAAGCCACATGTACTGATTAATATCTGTCACGAGCCCGTTCCCGATCGTGGCCAACGAATAAAGCATGATAGAACCAAACAACACGCTCTTTCTTCCTTTTTTGTCTCCGATAATGCCCCAGATAATACCACCGATCGTCAAGCCGATCATCTGCCAGCTAATGATGCTTTCCCCGATATCTTTCAATGCAGATGCGGGCACACCAAGATCTTTGAAACTGGATATGCGCACGATGCTAAAAAGAAGCAGGTCATAGATATCAACAAAAAAACCCAATGCGCCAACCATCACCGGAATAGAGAAAATGCCATACTGTTTTTGTTGCATTGAGCGAAGCAGTTTAAGCGTACAAGATAAAAATATTTATAGTCATTAAAATTCCGACTTGTTTTATTAAGTCTTTTTTCAAGCAACGCTGGGGTAATATTGCACCGAGAGTTCACTGAGAGCTTTCCTTATCTTATTACCCTATGGCCCTGCGCCTTTGCGAGATTCATAAAATGAAACCCTGCGGGTGTTTGTGAACCTGATGATTATTGTATTATTTCCTTACATTCGATTTCAATTTTTTTTATGAGAAAACTTCCACTGCTTTTATCAGCCTTAATCTCTTTTTTATTTGCCTGCAATAACAAACCAACATATGATACGATTATTCACAATAGTATTATTTATGACGGATCGGGCGCAAAACCCACCAAAGGAGACATTGCCATTAATGCAGATACAATTGCATTTATAGGCGATCTCTCTGACGCAAAAGCCATTCATGATATTGATGCCAAAGGAATGGCTGTAAGCCCTGGTTTTATTGATGTGCAGAGCCAGTCAATGGAATCGCTGATACAGGACGGGCGATCGCTTGGCGCAATTAAGCAGGGCGTGACATTAGAAGTTTTTGGCGAAGGAGAATCTATGGGGCCGATCACCGATACGCTAAAGAAAATAGAACAAAAGCAACAGGGAGATATCAAGTACAAAATTGAATGGACAACGCTTAAAGATTATTTGCAATACCTGGAAAAAAAAGGTGTTTCAACCAATGTCGCCTCATTTCTTGGGGCAGCTACTATCCGAGAAAATTTATTGTTGTTTGCCAATCGTGCTCCTGATTCTTCAGAACTGGATAAAATGAAATTGCTGGTGAAGCAGGGAATGGAAGATGGTGCACTTGGCATCGGCTCGGCGCTCATTTATGCGCCCGGCACATATGCAAAAACAGATGAGCTGATTGCTTTGTGCAAAGCAGCAGCCCCGTATGGCGGCACATACATATCGCATATACGCAGCGAAGGAAATCAATTGCTGCAGGCCGCTGATGAATTGATAAAGATTTCCAAAGAAGCAAACATACCTGCCATATTTTATCATCTGAAAGCAGCAGGCAAAAGCAACTGGAGCAAAATGGATTTGCTCATTGAAAAAATTGACAGCGCAAGAAAAGCGGGTCTTGATATTTCTGCCTGCATGTACACATACACTGCAGGTTCCACAGGATTTGATGCATCCATGCCAACTTATGTTCAGGAAGGCGGATTGGATAAATGGGTTGAAAGGTTGAAAGACTCCGCTACAAGAAAAAAGATTTTAAAGGAAATGATAACACCAACTAATGATTGGGAAAACTTATACCTCGGCGCCGGCCCTGATAATATCATCTGCGTAGGGTTTAAGCAAGATTCGCTGAAATATTTAACAGGCAAGCGTTTGAGCGAGATTGCGAAAATGCGGAACAAATCTCCAGAAGAAACTATTTTGGATCTCATCGTTCAGGATCACTCGCGTATTGAAGTGATCTATTTCCTGATGAACGAAGACAATGTGAAAAAACAAATCAAGCTTCCATACATGACTTTTGGGTCGGATGCAGCAAGCATGGCACCTGAGGGCGTATTTTTAAAAAGCAGTACGCATCCGCGTGCTTATGGGAATTTTGCGAACCTGCTTGGGCATTATGTGCGCGATGAAAAACTCATTTCGCTTGAAGAAGCTGTTCACAGGTTAACGGGTCTTACTGCACAGCAATTGCACATTAAGAAAAGAGGTTTGCTGCAGGTTGGCAATTATGCTGATGTGCTGGTGTTTGATCCTGCTGCAGTCAATGGGCTCGCCACTTATGAAAAGCCACATCAGTTAGCAACCGGAATGATTGATGTGTTTGTGAATGGCGTGCAGGTATTGAAAGATAGTGTGCATACCGGTGCAAAACCAGGCAGAGCTGTGTATGGGCCGGGATAAGTGAAGAAGTAGTTCAGAGTTGATAGGTTAATAGCCCTGAAAGACAGGAAGTCACTAAAGTCCAAGAGCATTTCATTTTCTTTATCGCCATCCCGTCCTCACGACTTTCGGACTTAAAGTATTAATATGAAAATCACACAAACAGAAATCTACAAATTCAGCATACCCATGCATCCGTTTACTATCGCTACGGGAACGATGCATTATGCGCAAAACATTTTTATTAGAGTTCATACGGATGATGGATTATATGGAGTTGGCGAATGCTCTGCATTTCCCATGATAGTTGGGGAAACACAAGCAACCTGCTTTGAAATGGCAAAAGATTTTGCCACATTATGGAAAGGAAAAAATGCTTTGCAAATTGGAGAACGCATAAATGAATTGCACAGCTTCACAGCATTTAATTCTACTATAAAAAGTGCATTTGATATGGCGCTATTCGATATAGCCGCCAAAAATGCTAGGCAGCCATTGTATGAATTTTTAGGCGGGAGCAAAAAAGAAATAGAAACAGATCTCACCATTGGAATTGATTCGCCTGAAATGATGGCTCAAAAAGCCATTGAATTTGTGAAGAATGGTGTGCGAATTATAAAAATAAAACTGGGAAAGAAGGGTGAAGATGACCTTGAAAGAGTAAGGCTGATACGCAAAGCAGTAGGCAATGGAATCGTTTTGCGCATTGATGCGAACCAGGGCTGGAGTTATGGTACAGCGAAAGAAGTATTACAGGAAATCGCTGAATGCTGCATCCAGTTTTGTGAACAGCCAATGCGGGCATGGAATGATGACAAGCTTCCTGAATTGAGAAAACAATCGCTTGTTAAAATCATGGCAGACGAAAGTGTGTTTGATCATCATGATGCGGAGAGACTGATAAAAGCCAATGCCTGCGATTACGTGAACATAAAATTTTCTAAATCAGGCGGCATTCTGGAAGCGCAAGAAATAAACAGGGTTTGCGAAGATAATAATATCCCCTGCATGATGGGCGGAATGCTGGAAAGCAGGATTGCGCTCACTGCATTTGCTCATTTCGCTTTGGCAAACGACAATATTCTATTTTATGATATGGATACGTGTATGCTTGGTCACAAAATAGACCCGGTTACGGGTGGTGTGAAGTATAAGGGCTATTTCCTTGAAATGCCTGATGCCAATGGTATTGGCGCGGATGCAGACGAAAGCTTTTTGCGGGTGCTTGAGAGAGTGTTTATATGAAATTATTGAACCACAGAGACTCCGGTAACATAAAAGTCACAAAGAATCCCTGTACAACTCAGTGCTTCAGTGCCCCGTAGTTAGAATAAATCCACAGTTTGCCCACATCGCCTCACACTCGCTTTTTGCCACTCCCCTTTTTCTGTAACTTGCGGCCATGCAACAATACCTTGACCTGCTGCAACATATTTTTGATAATGGTGTTTCAAAAACTGACCGCACGGGAACCGGAACCACAAGTTGTTTCGGCTATCAAATGCGATTTGACCTAAGCAAAGGCTTCCCGATGGTAACTACAAAAAAATTGCACCTCAAAAGCATTATTTATGAATTACTCTGGTTCCTGAAAGGCGATACAAATATTAAATACCTCAAGGAAAACGGAGTAGGGATCTGGGATGAATGGGCTGATGAAAACGGCGAGCTTGGTCCAGTGTATGGGAAACAATGGCGCAGTTGGGAAGGGGCAGATGGAAAAACAATTGACCAGATTTCACAGATCGTTGAACAGATCAAAAAAAATCCCGACAGCCGCCGATTGATAGTGAGCGCATGGAATGTGGCCGAATTGCCGAAAATGGCGCTTATGCCATGTCATGCGATGTTCCAGTTTTATGTAGCCGATGGCAAATTAAGTTGCCAGTTGTATCAGCGCAGCGCAGATGTTTTTTTGGGGGTTCCATTTAATATCGCTTCCTATGCTTTGCTTACAATGATGATCGCACAAGTCTGCGATCTGAAAGCAGGAGAATTTATTCACACATTCGGTGATGTGCATTTATACAATAACCATGTTGGGCAAGCAAAATTACAATTGACAAGAAATCCTTTCGCATTGCCGACAATGCATATTAACCCTTTGGTGAAAAATATTTTTGATTTCAAGTTTGAAGATTTCAAGTTAGAAAATTATCAGAGCCATCCCGGGATTAAAGCAACGGTAGCGGTATAGCTGGGGGGATGACAAATAAGAAATGTGGAATAAGAAATTAAAAGTTTGTATATGAATAAACATCTTTTATCAAGACTGATTTCTTAAATTTTTACAATTCATCTTATCGTGAGCAAAATTTCTAATTCTGTATTTTAAATTTTTTATTTCTAATTCTATATGCTCATTTCTCTTATCGTGGCGGCATCCGAAAATAATGTGATTGGCAAGGACAATCAGTTGCTATGGCGTTTGCCAAACGACACAAAATTTTTCAAAAATACCACCTGGGCAATGCCGGTGATTATGGGTAGGAAGACTTTTGAATCCATGAATGGCGAGCCGTTGCCTGGCAGGTTCAATTTCGTCATCACCCATAAAAAAGACTGGAAGCCTGCAAATGATAAAGCACAGGTTGCAGCCACACTTCAGCAGGCCATTGAACTGGCAAAACAAACAGATTGCAAAGAAGCATTCATTATCGGAGGCGGTCAGATTTATTCTGAAGCTATTTCGATTGCTGATAAGATTTATATGACACGTGTACACACAGCATTAAATGGAGATGCGTTCTTTCCCGCGATTGACAAAAATAAATGGACGCTCAAGTCTGAAATCGACTTTCCCGTTGATGAAAAACATCAATATTCATATAGCTTTCAGGTATGGATTAAGAATAATCAGTAACGATGTATTCTAAGATTAGCCTATCAAAAAAATATTTGCGCTATTACCTCTCCGCATCCAACAGCAAAGGACATGGTATCCACTCTCCTTTTGTTTTTGATTTTGTAAAAAATGTATTGACCGATAAAAGAAATTTTTACGCATACTCACAGATTGAGGATTTACGGGAAAGAATGCTGAAAGATGAAACAGTCATAGAAGTTGAAGATTTCGGCGCAGGCTCTGTCATTGCAAAATCCAAAAGCCGTTCAGTTGCTGATATTGCAAAGCACGCTGCAAAAAACAAAAAACTGGCGCAATTGCTTTTCCGGATCGCAGATTATTTTCAGCCCAAAACTATGATAGAGCTTGGTACTTCGCTGGGAATATCCTCCGCGTATCTTGCCTCTGCATGCCCATACGCAAAAATGTATACCATTGAAGGCTCAGTTTCCGTTGCAGAGATTGCCAAAAAAAATTTTCAATCGCTTGGATTAAAAAACATTTGCCTGAAAACCGGAAATTTCGATGTCCATCTTCCTGCAGTTTTAAAAAAAACAGGGCAAATTGATCTGGCATTTGTAGATGGCAATCACAGGAGACAGCCAACGCTGGCATATTTTAGTCAATTGCTGGAACACGCCGCACCATCTTCTGTTTTTATTTTTGACGATATACACTGGAGCGAAGAAATGGAACAGGCATGGGAAATAATTAAACAGCATGATCGCATAATGCTTACTATTGACTTGTTCTTCATCGGGCTGGTAGTTCTTCATACAGACTTCAAAGCAAAACAACATTTCACCATACGGTTTTAAAAATCGTTATCTTAGCGGAGATTTATAATTTGCACTCTATAAATATCCATCCTGTTTATGATCGTAGGTGTCTTGAAAGAACCTGATTTCGAAAACCGGGTTTCGTTGTTGCCGGAAATTATCCCTTCGCTCATCAAAAAAGGAATTGAAGTCTTTGTCGAAACAAATGCAGGTACCAAAGCATCTTGCAACGATGATGATTATGCGAAAAAAGGCGCATTGGTAAAATCCGAAGAGGAAGTCACTGCCTCCTCCGATATTCTTTTATCCATCAATCTGCCATCGGTAATCAGTTATCGCCCATCAACCATCACAATAGGAATTTATCAGCCCCTCTACAACGCCAAATTGATGAGCGATTGGGCAAAACAAAATATCACGGTTTTCTCTCTTGATATGCTGCCCCGCACTACCCGTGCACAAAGCATGGATGTGCTCAGCTCGCAGGCAAATATAGCTGGGTACAAAGCAGTGTTGTTGGCTGCGAACACCCTTCCCCGCTATTTCCCCATGTTCATGACTGCTGCTGGTAGCATCCCTCCTGCCAGGGTTCTGATACTTGGTGCAGGTGTTGCCGGACTGCAGGCAGTCGCCACTGCACGGCGATTGGGCGCTGTGGTAGAAGTTTTCGATACGAGGCCCGCTGTGAAAGAAGAAGTGATGAGCCTTGGCGCAAAATTTATCGAAGTGGAAGGCGCCGCAGATGCATCAAAAGCCGGAGGCTATGCGGTTGAACAAAGCGAAGCATTTTTACAGAGACAAAAAGAAAAGATTGCAGAGAGCATCGCGAAGGCAGATGTAGTCATTACTACAGCACAGATCCCAGGCAAACAAGCGCCGGTGCTTGTTGCTATGGAGATGATCACTGAAATGAAGAAAGGCTCTTTGATTATTGATCTTGCTGCTGTAACGGGCGGTAACACAGAGCTTACCAGAAACAATGAAACTGTGCATTTTAATGGCATCAGCATTATCGGCAATTCGTTTCTTGCATCCTCTATGCCTTATGATGCAAGTAAAATGTATGGAAAGAACGTGCTGAATTTTTTGCAGTTGATCATTGATAAAGAGAGAAAATTAAATCTGAATTTTGAAGACGACCTGGTGAAAGGCAGTTGTATTGCGCACAAAGGAGAAGTAGTGAATGAAAGAGTGAAGAGTTTGTTGTAAATGTAACAACCGGAAAATATGAAAATGAGAAAATAAGTATGGAAAATATTTTACACTGGATTTCTGCTCATCAGCAAATGATATACATCGTTATCCTGATGATATTTTTAGGGATTGAAGTGATTGGCAGGGTGCCTAGTGTGCTGCATACCCCATTGATGAGCGGTGCAAATGCAATCCATGGCGTTGTAATTATCGGTGCTATTATCGTAATGGGTAAAGCAGAAAGCGATAATTACCTGGCGTTAGTTTTGGGCTTCTTAGGGGTGGTGCTTGGAACCATAAATGTCGTGGGAGGGTTTCTCGTTACCGACAGGATGCTGGAAATGTTCAGGAAGAAAAAATAAAATTTACATGAACTTACTTGCACTTATATATTTAATCTCCTCTGTCACATTCATCCTTGGCTTGAAGATGCTTTCTCATCCGGCATCTGCGCGAAAGGGGAACCAGATTGCCGCAGGCGGTATGATTATCGCAATTATCGGGACTATCTTTTTGTATGAAGACAACGGTCAAAAACTGCACAACTATGTGTGGATATTCGGCGGTATTTTTATTGGAGGCACTGCTGGCGTATTATCAGCACGCAAAATTAAAATGACTGCCATGCCGGAGATGGTGAGCCTTTTCAATGGAATGGGTGGTGCCTGTGCGGCGCTGATTTCGATTGTGGAGTTTAATCACCTTGCAGAAAAATTTCACCTGAAGTTTGAGTTTTATTCTTTTTCTGGTTCAGAAGGAACTTTTGCTATTATTTTTTTAGGATTAATTATTGGTTCTATTTCCTTTGCAGGAAGTGTTATTGCATGGGGAAAGTTAAATGGAATAATAAAAGATTTCTCTTTCAAAGGACAGCACATCGTTAATATTTTTATTTTTTTACTTATTCTGAGCTTAGCTACTATCTTAATAATTAAGATAGACCGGTTGCAAGAAATAGCTTTGTTAGTTTTCTATATTGTTTTTTTTCTTGCATTGCTATATGGTATTTTCTTCGTACTTCCAATTGGCGGGGCAGACATGCCTGTTGTCATTTCTCTTTTAAATTCTTTCACTGGTGTGGCTGCCGCATGCGGTGGATTTTTATATGATAATAAAGCCATGCTCACCGGTGGCATATTGGTTGGCGCAGCCGGCACACTACTCACCATACTCATGTGCAAAGCAATGAACCGCTCCCTGGCTAATGTGTTGATTGGTTCGTTTGGTGCAAGCGCCGTAGCATCCGCAGCAAAGCAACAACAAGGTGCCTACAAAGAAATTTCTCTCAGCGATGCAGCGATGGTGATGAGCTATGCCCATAAACTAATGATAGTACCCGGTTATGGATTGGCAGTAGCGCAGGCCCAGCATGCATGCCACGAACTGGAAAAAATGCTTACGGAAAAAAATGTGGAGGTGCAATATGCCATCCATCCGGTTGCAGGGCGCATGCCCGGGCACATGAATGTGTTGCTCGCAGAAGCGGATGTGAGTTATGATAATTTGTTAGAGATGGAAAAGGCTAACGAAGAATTTCCTTCCACGGATGTAGTGCTAGTGCTTGGAGCGAATGACGTGGTGAACCCGGCTGCAAAAACGGATCCGTCTTCCCCTATCTACGGCATGCCTATACTTGATGTAGAATTAGCTAAAATATGCATCGTGAATAAGCGCAGCATGAAGCCCGGTTATGCCGGCATTGAGAATGACCTTTTCTTTCAGCCGAAAACGTCCATGCTATTTGGGGATGCTAAAAAAGTGCTGCAGGATCTGATCAGTGAGATAAAAAATTTGTAAACTCCTTTCATTGACGATTGTTCATAGATTTGTCCGTGCAACTTCCAGATACATTACTACAATCATTACAAAATATCAAAGGCTTTGATGAAAAGGAATTCATCCAAATCCATCAAATCGGCGAGCAAATAACTTCCATCAGAATCAACCCCTTTAAGCCGGCCATCGACCATCGGCCTTTGGCCAACCCTGTTCCCTGGTCATCATATGGCTACTATCTTCACGAACGTCCTTCATTTACGCTTGACCCACTATTCCACGCTGGCGCATATTATGTGCAGGAGGCATCAAGCATGTTTCTTGAACAGGCATTGAAACAAACAGTTGACCTTTCAAAGCCTTTGCGGGTTTTGGACTTGTGTGCTGCCCCTGGCGGAAAATCTACTTTGATACAATCGCTGATTTCCAATGAAAGTTTATTAGTCAGCGATGAAACCATAAAATCGCGGGTTCATATTCTTACTGAAAATTTAATAAAGTGGGGCGGAGTTAACGTAATAGTTACTAATAACGACCCAAAGGATTTTGCGAGGCTGGAAAATTATTTTGACGTGATGGTGATTGACGCTCCGTGCAGCGGAAGCGGGTTATTCCGCCGTGATCCGGATGCCATTAAAGAATGGAGCGAAGAAAATGTTACCCTATGTAATCATCGCCAGCAAAGGATCTTAGCTGATGCATGGACTTCGCTGAAACAAAATGGGGTTCTTATTTATTCAACCTGCTCTTACTCAAGGGAAGAAGATGAAGATATCCTGGATTGGATGATGAAGAGTTTTGAACTAAATAGCATCCGGCTTCAGTTGGATGACGATTGGAATATCATTGAAACCATTTCAGATACTCATAATGGATATGGATACCGCTTTTATCCGGACAAATTAAAAGGTGAAGGTTTTTTCATTGCTGCACTGATGAAAAAAGATGGCGGGAATTTTTCATTTTCAAAATCAAAAAAATTTTTGACAGAAAGATTAAGCAGGAATGAAGAAGCCATTGCAAATAACTGGCTTAGAAATGATGCAAATGTCACGCTCTTCAAAAAAGAAAATCTGGCTTATGCGCTTCCGGCTGCTTGTCTGAATGATTTCATCTCTCTTCAATCTTCGCTATATTTAAAAAAAGCCGGGATACTCCTGGGTAAAATAACTCCTCATGAACTGATTCCTGATCATGAGCTTGCATTAAGCAATATCCTCAGACCGGAAATAAATTCTGTATTACTTTCAAAAGAAGAAGCCATTCATTATTTAAGAAAAGAAGAAATCACAACGGAAACAAGCGCAAAAGGATGGGTAATCGCAAAATATGAAAATCAAAATCTCGGATGGATGAAAATATTGCAGAATCGTATCAACAATTATTATCCATCTGCATGGAGGATATTGAAGAGAGAAGAATAATCGCGCTTCTATCGCGCCGTATAAAGCAAGGTGTTTCCAAAAGTTTTGAACACGGTTGGAAAGCTCTCACCACCCTGAATATATCACACAAGCATGTCTTCAACTTCAGATTAATAAATACAATGAAAGGTCTTGCATTTTTTATGCCCGTAAAGTTTGGTAATGATCATAGCAGGTGGATCGGTATTATGGATAATTTCAATCCACTCATTATCAACTGCCGTTTCAACGATCATCTGATCACTCGTTTCATCCAGATCAAGTATCAGATCATTGAAATTGCCAGAAGACAATGATTTACGACCTAAGTCAGCTTCTGCTGTCTTCCATTTGCCAATAATATTTATGGATATAAGTTGCATTTTTTAGTATTTTATTTGCAGGATATTTCCCCATCTTTGTAATGAAATTCTGAAATATTCTACTATGAAAAGATTTTGCGTATTCCTTTTGCCTATTTTGATTTTTACCGGCACTTCTTTTTCTCAATCAACTAATCTCTCCGTGCATGCAGAAAGCGGGAAATTGTATCTGCTTCACATGGTGGTTGCAAAAGAAAACTGGTATAGCGTAGGAAGGATCTATAATATCAGCCCGAAAGAACTGGCGCCATTTAACGGGCTTACTATTGAAAAGCCATTAAACATTGGACAGGAATTAAAAATACCACTGACAAATATCAATTTCTCACAGGATGGGAAAAAAGATGCCGGCGAAACATTTGTGCCTCTCTATCATATTGTGCAACCAAATGAAGCCTTATCACAAATCAGCGCCGCTCACAACAAGGTGCCCGTTGAAAATCTGGAGAAATGGAACAAGATAAAAAAAGATGGTGCTAAAGAAGGAATGCAACTAATAGTCGGTTACCTGAAAGTCAAAACTGCATTATCCTACCTTGCTGAAAGAGGAACAATGAACAATGACGTGGCAGTAGCTACAAGAAATAATACAGTCGAAAAGGCCACCGAGAGGCAGACTAATACGCAAGAAGAAAAGAAAACGATGCCTGTTCCCGAGAAACCTCAGGCCGCCTCAAAACAAACAAAAGCTAATGATCTCAAAGCAAATACTGTCAATGAAAGTAAGCCGGTTTTTACCAGTGTGAGCAATACCGGGCATTTCAACGGATCTTATTTTGCAAATGATTACAATGAAGGGAATAATAAAATAGCGGGAGTAGCCGGAACATTTAAAAGCACCAGCGGCTGGAATGATGGAAAATATTATGTGCTTGTAAACAATATTCCCGTAGGCACCATTGTAAAGATCATTGCCCCTGCTACGCAAAAAAGTATATATGCCAAAGTGCTTGGACAATTGCCTGATATGAAAGAAAGCGAAGGTCTCACAGTTCGCATCAGCAATGCGGCTGCAAGTGAATTAGGCGAGGGCGAAGGAAAATTTAATGTGCAGGTGAAATATTGATATTTGAGGTTTGTTGCTCTCAATCGTAAAATCTTCTCCTGAAATTTTGTTTTCAAAATGAATATCGCCTTGCGCTTATCAGAATCACAAACCTAATTGAAATCATCGGCATCATAATCCTGATCTGTGCTATAAGAACCGCCAAGATTGACCATTGATCCGATTAAATCTTTAAACTCAATTCGGCCTTCCACAATTTTTTTGCTTATCAGCGAATATGAAGACAGTCCGTGCAAAACAAACTCCATCAACAATGCTGTTTCTTTTTCATTGGCATGTTTGAAATGCTTTTTTACCAATGCATGAAGGCCATCTACTTTATACAACTGCTGAATTTTTTCATCATCCTTCGTATTGAAAAACAGATTCAACTGATTGCCTTTATCAAACCAGACAATAATTGACCTGAAAGGGTTTTCTTCTTTCTCTGATGGCTTGCGTTTTTTTTGCTGCTCAGGATTCGGGAAATAATTGATGAATTGTGAACGTATTGCTTTCTCCAACAAATTAAAGGCAACCTGATAAGGGCCTTCCTGCTCACCTTCATACACCAATTCAATTTTACCGGTAATAGATGGGATGATGCCAACGAGATCACTCATCCACACATGCGTTTCTTTTTCTTTATTCACAATCGCTCTACGCTCTGCTGCACTTACGGCATTTTCATAAGCAGCAATGGTCAACCGTGCGGACACGCCGCTCTTCTTATCAACAAACTCGCTCGACCTTGCTTCAAATGCAACCTGCTCAATCAATCTCTTTACAAGATCGCTCACTTTCACTTTTGCTTTCTGTTCATCCAGCACATCGGCTTCCTGCTCTGTGATGGCAAGAGAATTCTCAATGCTCTTTGGATAATGCGTGAGTATCTGGCTTTCTATGCGGTCTTTCAATGGAGTCACAATAGAGCCTCTGTTCGTATAGTCTTCAGGGTTTGCAGTGAACACAAACAAAATATCCAAAGGCATGCGCAATTTAAAACCGCGTATCTGAATATCTCCTTCTTCCAATATGTTGAACAGTGAAACTTGAATACGTGCCTGCAAATCGGGAATTTCATTGATAACAAAAATACCCCGATTGCTTTTCGGTATGATGCCAAAATGGATCACTCTCTCATCAGCAAAATTTAAGCGAAGATTTGCTGCTTTGATCGGGTCAATATCGCCAATCAAATCAGCTACGCTCACATCGGGTGTTGCAAGCTTCTCACCATAGCGGTCGCTCCGGTGAAGCCAGGCAATCTCCGTGCTGTCGCCCTTTTCGGCGATTAAATCTTTAGCATATTTTGAAATCGGGTGCAATGGGTCATCATTCACTTCGCTTCCGGCAACATAAGGAATGTATTCATCCATCAGTTCCACCATCTGCCTTGCCATTCTTGTTTTCGCCTGGCCACGCAGCCCGAGAAACAAAATGTTGTGCCGGGAAAGCAATGCTCTTTCAGTGTCAGGTATTACTGAATCTTCGTAACCAATGATGTTCGAAAAAGTTGGTTCTTTATGCTGCAGTTTTTTTATCAAATTCTCCCGGATCTCTTCTTTTACTGTTCGTCTTTTATAACCTGCTTTTTTAAGCTCCCCTAATGTCTTGATTTTTTCTATGTTCATTTTAATTTTTTATTTTTTGCAACAATCCCGCCCCCAGCGGGATTCTGTATTAACATCGTTGCCCATCCGTGTATCGTGAAAATTATATTAAAATTCTCCCGACATGAATGTCGGGGCCAGTTGAAATATTCTGATAATGCAATTTATAAAAGTGTTGTGAGAGCAATCGTTAAATCATCACATAATCTACAATCTTAAAATACCGTCAATTTTCCAAACTCATCGTTCAGACTAATATACCGTTTTTCTTTTCCCGCTTTCAAAATCCCGGAAAATGAAAGCACCGAGTTTATCAAGTGATGCGAAAAAAGCTTTTCCATTATTGGTTTCTGTGAATTCATTCACAAACCGCTGCAGATAAGGGTCGCTTGCGATCATGAATGTGGTGATGGGTATTTTCAATTTTTTGCATTGGGCAGCAATGTTCAGGCAACGATTGGTTATTTTTCTATCGAGGCCAAAACTATTCTTGTAATATTTTTTACCGATCTTCAGGCAGGTTGGTTTTCCATCGGTGATCATAAATATCTGCTTGTTCTGGTTTTTTCTCCTGCGCAAAATATCCATCGCCATTTCCAACCCTGCAACCGTGTTGGTATGATAGGGCCCTACCTGCAGATAAGGGAGGTCTTTGATCTCAACGGGCCATGCATCATTGCCAAACACTACAATGTCCAATGTGTCTTTGGGGTATTTTGTAGTGATCAGTTCGCTCAATGCCATTGCCACTTTTTTTGCCGGCGTGATGCGGTCTTCGCCATACAAAATCATTGAGTGGGAGATATCGATCATCAGCACAGTGGATGTCTGAGACCTGAAATCCGTTTCGCGGATTTTCAGATCGTCTTCCTGCATGTTGAAACTTTCAATACCATGGTTAATCTGCGCATTACGAATTGATTCCGTAAAATCAATCTGCTCCAGCAAATCGCCAAATTGAAATGATCTTGTCTCTGGATTTATCTCATCACCCTGACCGGGTTTGAATGTATTGTGATTGCCCTGCTTTGTTTTTTTTAGCTTCCCGAAAATCTCCTCCAGCGAGCGTTTACGGATTCCCTGTTCTGTTTTCGGTGTGATGGATATTTCGCCAGATTGTTTGTTCTCATCAATATATCCTTTGTCTTTAAGGTCTTCTATAAAATCACCCATGCCATATTCTTCGTCTGTCAATTTGTATTCTTTATCCATCTCATTCATCCAATTCAACGCTTCAGCCACGTCACCATTTGTATAGTTCAGCATTTGCATGAACAAATCCAGCAACTGGTCAAACTTTGATTTGCCTTGCTGGTCAGGATCGAATTTGGTGAAATGAAAACCAATCATATTTTACTAGTAAAAAATATCAGTATAAATTGATAAATGAAGTTAAGAAAATTTTCCGCCTTTATAAATTAAGAAAATAAAAAAGCGAGATGATAAAGAAAGAACTTTAACAATCTTCATTTTGTATAACAAAGAAAAGAGTCATTGGTTGAATTACATGATTCAGAAAAAAGCCCCGGTAATCCCGGGGCTTTTAAAAAACTATTTTTTTCCTTTTGAATCCGATTTTTGTGCGGGTGGCGCGTTACTGATAATACCCGGTGATTTTTCAGTCCCAGGAGCTTGTTGCACTGACAAATACTGTTTCTCCCAATCTGCCATCCTCATCAGCATCTGATAAGATGTAAATATATCTTGTACAAACTCCTGCTGCCTGTCAGACAGATTGCCACCTTTGCCCTGAAGCAGCATATATGCATTGGTAGCCAATTGCTCATCGCTTATATTCGGGTCATCTCCCAGAGATTTGTAATAGCGCATCTGCTGCGTAAGATCTTTTTTCAATGAAGCAGCTACTTTTTTTGCCAGCGTAAAATCTTCTGCCATATAGCAAGCCTGCAAAAAATTCGAAGAGATGGCATCCTGCTGGTTGCCCCGGTTGCTTGTCATGCCATAAGGAAAGTTGGACTCCCTCACGTGTTGGTCAAAATGTTCCAGCACATTTCTTGCAGAATCTTTTTTACCAGATTGCACCAGATTAATCGCGATCTGCGCATGCGCCAGTCTTATACTGTTCAGATGACGGCGGTTTTCTTCATCAAAATAAACTCCTTCTTTGTCAGCACCACCGTATGCAAACTTCTGCATCACATTATTGTACGCAACATCGTTGTCAACATTGCCATTTGCAACTGGCACTAATTGATAAGCAAGGCCTGTTAGCCTTACATATTTATCCAATCCCAACGCAGCAAGCTCCTGCGTTGAAGTGAAGCATATCGGGCGTTTCCACTTGTTGGCAGCAATGATTGCATAAACGGCGAGGTCATTCTTCACCAGATAATTTTTGTCCTTGGACATATCAATATGCAACTCGCTCAGCACGCTGTCTCCTGCATGCACCGTGCCATTGCTTCTGACCAGACTCTGATCAACAGGCACAGTGAATTTTCTGACTGGGAACATATTAATGGTTGAGCCATCTTCCGTCTGATTGGTTGAATATTTTGCATCATCGCTTCCGATCACGTTTTTCATGATATCGTACAAGTCGTAATACTTGTTCTCATCAAAACCAGGAAGCTTGTTGTAATAAACCACATCGCGCCTGCTGCCCATAATTTGTTCGGGAGTATAAATAATATCAAATGGCGCGCTCTCATTTATTTTGTAGCGCAATTGATTCATGTACCAGTCCGTGCCAAGCAAACTGTTCACCATCACGCGTACGTCCGGACGAATACCTTCCACTTCCTGTGCGTACCATAATGGGTATGTATCATTATCACCAAAGGAAAACAGTATGGCATTCTGCGGGCAGCTTTCGAGATAGTCTTTTGCGAGATCCCTGGCAAGCGTTTTCTTGCTACGGTCGTGATCATCCCATTCCTGTTGGCCCATTAGCACAGGAACTGCAAAAGAAAGAGCTGATGCGGCAATTGTAATACCGCTTTTATTAGGAATAAATTTCAGCAAATAAGGAATGCCAAAAGCAACTGCTGCGAAAATCAAAGCAAAACCAAGTGCCGGGGTGAACCCTGCATGATTTGCAGCCCCCCAAACAAAAATTATTGCGGTTATGGAAGCACCTGCAATTGCTATCGAATTAAAAAGTTTCTTATCCCAATTCGTTGCCATTTCAACAAAATAAATCACTGATAACCCAATCCAAATTGCAAAAGCATATTCTGATCCTGCAAAAGCATAATCACGCTCACGAGGTTGCTGACCTGCCTGGTTCAGATAAATAACAATAGCAAAACCCGTAAAGAAAAATAAAATCAACGTTATAAGAAAATCTTGTTTGTTCCTGATGTAATGAAATAGCAACCCAATAAAGCCAAGTATCAGCGGTAGCATGAATAATCGGTTATACGATTTATTGTTCGTATGAATGCTGTCCGGCAGCTTGCTTTGATCACCCAATATAGGATCATCAATAAATGGAATTCCTGTAATTGCGTTACCATCCCTGATATTGCCAAAGCCCTGCAGATCGTTCTGCTTCCCTGAATAGCTCCACATAAAATATCTTAAATACATCCAGCCTATCTGATAGCTGACAAAATATTTAATATTTGATGCCATGGTAGGCTGGTCACCATCTCCCAAACCTCCATATTGTTTATATACATCTACTTCAGCACGTTCATTGCTGCTGTTCCACATGCGGGGGAATATATGCGAAGAAGGGGTGTTGCTCCAGTCTTGTCCTACTACTTTTCCGGCTATTTCGTATTCATGATTTCCTTTCACATACAAATTGCCTTTGTCAACATTAGGTGGTCTGTCAGTAAAATCAGGGCCATACAGAATTGGCCAGTCACCATATTGATCCCGGCTGAGATAACCTTCAAGGCTCACGGGATTATCTACGTTATACATATCTACCGCGGGATCTGCATTGGAACGGATAGTGGTAGTGAAGTAGGTTGAATAACCGAGAAGCATGAATGCAAGGCTCCATAAGCCCAATTTCAGGTAATAATATTTTTTTCTAACGGCGAAGCGTATGCCAACCACAATTAATGCAGTCAATAAAGCAAAAAAGAAAGCAAACCCGCTGAAGAATGGAAGTTTCAGATCGTTGACGAATTTAATATCGAACCAGCCTGCCGCCTGAATTGTAAGTTGAATAACAAATTTGAGAATAACCCCAGTTATCATACACCCGATAACAAATGCAATGATAGAGCCCCATGTAGTTGGCTTGTACCTTTTAAAGTAATATACCATTGCAACAGCAGGGATAGTAAGCAGATTAAGCAAATGCACGCCGATAGATAAGCCCATCATGTAAAAAATAAAAATGAGCCACTTATCTGATCCCGGTTTGTCAGCATTGTCTTCCCATTTCAATATTGACCAGAACACAAGTGCCGTGAAAAAAGCAGAAGATGCATATACTTCGCCTTCCACCGCGCTGTACCAGAATGAATCGCAGAATGTATAGGCAATGGCACCCACAACGCCTGCTGCCATCACTGTAAAAAGCTGCTGATTATTCAGCGGCTCATTGTTCTTCTTAACGATCTTTCGTGCAAAATGTGTAATGGACCAAAATAAAAAAAGGATGGAAAAGCCACTTGTGATAGCACTCATAAAGTTCACTCCGCGGGCTGCGGTGTGAGGGTTGTCGCCAAAAAGGATAATAAAAAACCTGCCCATTAAAACAAATAATGGCGCGCCTGGCGGGTGAGGTATCTGCAGCTTGTAACAGCTTGAAACGAACTCGCCGCAATCCCAAAAGCTACCGGTCGCTTCCATCGTCATCACATACACTGCACATGCAAACACACACACAGCCCAGCCCACAATATTGTTCACCTTATTATAATTCATATAGCGTTGATTTTAAAGAATCCGCAAATATAAGGTTCTGAACATAATGTTAAAGCCCGATGTGTTGTTTTAACGATTAATTTTTAAGAATATGCTTCATACAACAAGAAAGGATACAAAGCAACAAAGAATATTAGCTCAAGCGCCTTTGTCCATAGTTGTCCTTCTTCCGTTGTGTGAAACTTACTCAAAAAAAACTTTCACTGTTTGATAGAAAAGCCTGTTCTGCAAATGTTGATTTTGGGATTGACCGGTAAACCCCTGCAGCCCGAATAATCCTGCAGCATTGCCTTTATTGATCGCTATTTCGAGATATCCGCCTGAATTAAAGAGTGCGAGCTTCTCTCCTTCAGGAACATCAGCATATGTTTCACTGATCTTATCAATCACTTCATCACGTTTAAAAACAAGCCGGAAGTTTCGGCCCTTCCGTTGTTCTTCAAATTCATCACGAGTAATGTTCACCGTTACATTCTCGAAATTGTCGATAAAAATAATCTGGCCTTCAATCAAATTATCGGAAGACAACGGTTTCAGGTGATTTTTTTCCAGATAAGAAACATCCGGCAAGCCAATCTCCTGTAAAGCCTTGCCACTAATAATATCATTGATTGCGTAACCGATAATTTTTGTGCAATACAGCGTATTCCTGTTCGCATTTGTATCTAATTGCAAGCCTATTACCAGTTCAGGCTTCCCCTCTGCAATCATGGAGAGCAAGCCGTTATCAGCACAAAAAATATACTGATTGTCATAATAAGCAAGCAATAGTTGAACCGGGCTTTGTTCAAAAAGGTTTACCAGGATGATATGAAAAGTGAACGGAGGAAAATTTTTAAGTGCATTGCGGCAGATGTAAGCTGCCTGAGGGTAATTGAATGGGGAAACTTGGTGCGTAATATCAACAATACTAAAGTTGGCATTGATCTGAAGCAGTTGCCCTTTTACAGCGCCTACCAGGAAATCCTGTCCGCCGATATCAGATGTAAGGGTTAGTAAGGCCATCCCGAAATTGAGGAATTAGAAATAAAAGGTTATAAATGAGAAAGTGAAAGTGTGAAAATAGCTTATTTATTTTTATGGGAAAACATTTTTATTTTGTCAGCTTTTTATCTTTAAAAAAATGATTGTACATCAGTTTGTCCGACCACGCAGGAAAAAATTTATTCATGAAAACGGCGAGCTTCCCCGACGATGTCAATACGATAGTACGCTTTCCTTTTTCGATTGCTTTGATAATATATTGCGCACATTCTTCGGCGCTCATCAACTTGGTTTCATCCAACGGGCTTTCTCCCTGCAAATTGCCCTTTTCATTCAGTGCTACATTACGGATATTCGATGCTGTGAATCCGGGGCTCACCCACATCACGTGCACATCGGAATGTATCAGTTCGCTGCGCAGTGCTTCCAGCCATCCCCGGAGTGCGAATTTGCTTGCCGAATAGCCGCTACGCCCTGGCAAACCCCGGTAACCGGCAGTTGATGAGATTCCCACTATGGTGCCTCTCGTTTGGAGAATGAAAGGCAATGCATACTTGGTGCAGTAAACAGCTCCAAAAAAATTCACATCCATTACTTTTCTCATTACGTCAACATCCACGTCATTGAACAATGAACGCATGCTGATACCTGCATTGTTGATGAGGATATCAATCTGCCCAAAAACTTCGATTACAGAATCAATAAAGCGCTTGCAATCTGCTTCATTGCTCACATCGCATGCCATAGTATGCAACAGTACATTGGGATATTGAAGCTGGAGGTTATACAATTTATCGTAGTTTCGGGCGCAGGTGGCAATTTTTGCGCCCAGCGGTATCAGCACATCAATCAATGCACGGCCGATCCCATCGCTGCCACCTGTAATTACAACAACTTTATCATTAAAAAACGACATACTTAAATGATTATTCAATTGCAAAAGTAAGTGAGTTGAATTGGTGATTTCAAAAGAAATGTTGATAACACCTGATGGTATGTTGAAAATATTGTTTCAAAAATTTGCCTGCAAAGTATTTTACTGTATTTTTGCACTCCCAAAAAAAGGGATGATTCCGTAGCTCAGTTGGTAGAGCAATACACTTTTAATGTATGGGTCCTGGGTTCGAGTCCCAGCGGGATCACTAAAGACCTCCAAACGGAGGTTTTTTTAATCATGCCAACAGAATGGTGCATCTTTTTTTCGACTACCATTTCTATCCCCTTTCCACTATGTTACCAACGAAAATATCAGATTTGATTTTCGTTATTATATTCCTGATTAATAAACTGCAAATCGATTATCATACATGCTATTAATCATGATTAGTTTAACCCCAAAGAAAGTTTGCTACATATTCACGTGAATCACTTCGCCGCTTTCATTATCCAGATAAACCATTTTATCTTTAAGGAAACAGATACCTTTTTCTTTTCCTGCCTCCATGGTATCCAATGGCGGCCTTCGTGCAATCAGGGTTTGATCTGCGAATGAAAGATATATTAACTGTTCATTTCCCGTGTTTTCATAAGCTATCACCTGCAACGTGCAATCGGGATTAGTTTGTTTGTCATTTTCTTCACACACAAAAACATGCTCGGGGCGAATGCCTAACTGAATTGGCTTATTAATATAAGTTTCCAGCACTTCCGGAACTGCTGGTCCCAAATAAATACGGCAGTCTGCTGATTCATGAATGAAATAATATCCATCCTGTTTTTGAATTTTCCCTTTTAGAAAATTCATAGCAGGTGACCCGATAAACCCGGCGACAAATTTATTGGCCGGGTTATTATACAAATGCAAAGGCGTATCCAGTTGCATCAGCTTCCCCTTGTTAAGCACTGCGATCCTGTTCCCCAATGTCATCGCTTCGGTCTGATCATGTGTCACGTAGATCATCGTTGCATCTATCTTGCGGTGAAGTCTCTGCAATTCAATGCGCATCTGCGTTCTGAGCTTTGCATCGAGGTTGCTGAGCGGTTCATCGAAGAGAAATACTTTGGGCCTTCTGATGATCGCCCTCCCGATGGCTACACGTTGCCGCTGGCCACCCGATAATGTTTTTGGTTTACGCTGAAGCTCATCTTCAATTTCGAGCAGTTGGGCTGTCTGCATCACACGGGCTTTGATTTCGCTTTTGCTGCAACGTTTTAGTTTCAAACCGAAAGCCATGTTATCATACACGGTCATATGGGGATACAATGCGTAGTTCTGAAAAACCATCGCGATATCTCTGTCTTTGGGGCTCAGGTCGTTTATTTTTTTCCCATCAATGCTTAATGTTCCACTGCTGATATCATCCAGTCCTGCAATCATGCGCAACAGCGTGGACTTACCGCAGCCGGAAGGGCCGACAATGACCATGAATTCTTTATCATACACAGTAAATGAAATGTCATCAATGGCTTTTGGCGCAGTGTTATTTTTTTTTTCGCCGGAATAAGCTTTAGAAATATGCTCCAGTATCACTTCTGCCATAATAGGATTTCTTTACGAACCATGAATAGAAAAATATTTTTTAGAAATCATCGTGATGCGGCATGCAAGGTCTGACTCGCCTGATGCCAGAATGAAGTTATCACCGTGATCAGCAATGCCCGTGGTAAAGACTACATCATGTATATACATCTGATGGCTGATGATGGAAGTCATTTCAGCGTTTGCCTCCAGCACAGGCACATTGTCTTCCAGCCGCAAAATGTTTAAAGGGTTATCCTTTTCAAGCAGCGCCCAGAAAGTTCTGTAGACACCAACATCGCCTTTGCTTTCCACTCCGTGATACAACATCAACCATCCATCATCAGTAAGAACAGGCGGAGTGCCACCGCCGATCTTTACATTTGACAGAGAGGATTTCCTTGCACGCAGAAAGGCTTTGTCTGCAGGCGTCCAATGCAACATGTCTTTTGAAGAAGCAATATGAATACCGGCACCCGGATGCCATTCTGATGAGGGAGGAGATGCAAAATAACATTCTCCCAATGGCCTTGTCAACGCGTAATAGCTCCCGTCTATTTTCCCTTCGAAGAGCAACATATCTTTATTCTGATGATCCAGTACAATGCCCAGACATTCATAATCCAGCCCATTATCAGAAACATACAACATGGTGGAATGCCTTTCTGCGCTGACACAGCAGGTAGTCATATAATAACGTCCATCCATATACGAAATACGGGCATCCTCAATGCCATATTCCTGGTTACTTGCCTTTGGAGAAATAATTTTATCATAATGAACACACTTAACCAAAGAGCCGTCCTCATTTAATTCAACAGGAAGAAGCCATGATAAAGAAGTGAGTGCATAAACCGGAAATGCATAAGCGCTTATTTTGAATTTACGCGGATCCTGCATATTAACTTCTGCAACAGGCCATGCATCGGTCGTGAATGCATTTTCATCTTGCCATCTGATGCAGTGCACATGATCGCGCATTACAGGATTTAGCAAAGCTTCTGCAACGCGTACCATCATTAATAAATTGCCATTAGCCAGCCGGCATAAGCCCGGATTAAATGCGCCCAATACATAAGTTTTCTCTTTCAACCCTTTTCTCAACGGAGAATTTGACAGATCTATGTCATCGGGTGTAAAAATCAAATGATCAGATTTTATAAATTGGTTGCGCATATATTTTAATACCGCTAAGGCATTTTATATCTATTCAATGCTGTTTTAATGACGGGATAGGCTTCTACTTTTTCCAATGTAAGCAAAGCCTCAATGGTTGATTCTGCACCGGAATTCAAATTGACACCGCTTGCTGATGCAGATGACAGTCCATCGAAGCAAACACCGGTTGATATATTATACATATTTGTGTTGGCAACATTCGCCCCTAATAACCAGGCCGCGATATGGCCAGCCATATCTGCATATTTTGCCTGTCCCGTTTCTTTATAGGCTTCGGCTGCTGCAAACACCATCGGCTCTATTCCGTAAGCAATCTGTGCATATGCCGTATCTGATAAAATCTGAATAACACCCGCTGTATTGCTAATGGCAAATGAACACTGATAACCATTTTGCAATAGCCAGGGATAAAAGTGATCAACCTCATTCATGGCTGCATTATTGTATTGCGGGTTATTCAGAAAATTGCCAGCCTGCATCAGCGCGTAGGCTTGCACGTTACCATATGCATGCCATGTATTTTCCCAACTTAAAAATGCGCCATAAGGGAATTGTGTTGTATCGCTTTGCTGCATTAGCACGATGCCATCGGCAAGTCTTTTTATAAAGCCAGACATTACAGGGTCGCTATTGGCGCTGCAATAATTGATCAGGCCCAGAATCAACACGGATGATTGATCCGTGCCGCTTCCCGCCGGCAGCCATTGCGGAATAGTGACACCGCTGATAGTAGTTGTGGTCTGTGACAGGGTAACCAGATCAATCTTCATTTGTGCAACCAGATTGTTAATGGCTATAATCATTTTATTATAAAGCGGCAGGTTGAGGCTTTTAACAACAGGAGCAGCTTCGGTAAGTGCCTGAAATGCACGCCAAGACCACCAGTTAGGTGTATTGACGCTTGTCGGGCCGCTGGTATTGATCTGGCCGGTATTCGTCAATAAAAAGTTGTAGAAATAACCATTAGAAGATTGCATCTCCAGCATGAATTGAATCAGATTGAACAATTTCGACTGTGTTGTCGTATCCGTTGAAAATTTATTGCTTCTCAAATAAACAAGCGCTGCCCTGGAAACATCATCCACACATGCAAATCCCTCGCCGGTGGCTTCTACATTCACATAATTCGGATAATTAGAATAAATATAAATGCCTGCTGCCTGTGTGCCATCCGGGAAACTAACTGGTGTATACAAATGGTCAAGGTGACTGGTGTTGACCATCGAAGAATCAACAACGTTGATGACGGGCGTGCTGGCAGCCTTTTTTGTGCAGGCAATCAGAGACAAGCCTGCAACATATAAAAAACATGTGCTTATGATAATTTTTTTGATCATAAAAGGAAGATTAAATTTTGAATTCATTAAGCAGTTCATTCAGTGTAATGGTCACAAACCCTGTTGCCGAATCAGAAACAGCATAAGGGATGACCAATAAATTTCCATGGTGCAGAAAACCGCAGGTGTAAACCACATTCGGCACATAGCCTTCTCTTTCCGATTCATCTGCTTCAATGAATGGCTTGTCCAACCTGCCGGTAATTTTTGTGGGATCATGCAGATCAAGCAATATTGCACTGATCACATAAGTGCGCATCACACCTACCCCGTGCGTGAGCAATAGCCATCCTTTATCGGTTTTTATAGGCGATCCGCAGTTCCCTGATTGTATAAGTTCCCAGTTAAACTTCGGCTCCATGAGCACTTCTGATTTTTCCCAACGGTACAAGTCATCTGAAAACATGATGGATATGTTTTCTCCACCTTGTCTGGAAATCATCACAAATTTGCCATTCACTTTTTCCGGGAATAAGGCCATGCCTTTATCATGTATTGCCGCGCCATACAGTGTGCGTATTTTAAAAGTATTGAAGTCTCTGGTCTCTATCAACTGCGTTCTTATTTGCTTTCCGTTGTATGCGGTATAAGTGCCATAATAACAAGATCCGCTTTCATCATGAAATTGAACAAAGCGCACATCTTCCATACCCATACTTTCGCCGCTGGCATTCGGGAAAATCACTTTTTCATTAAAAGGGATATGGGAAGAATCCTTCAATTCATAATTCGTATCTATCATTTCCTCCAGAGCGGAAACAGAGCCAGTCAATGATTGATCCTTGTCCAGGATATTTTTGAAAATAATTTTCGATTGCGATGCAGTGAATGAATCTGGCATTAAATCCAACACTTTAAAATCAAATCCCGGTAAGCCTTCAGCACGAGCATGAACAAATTTTTTATCGTACAAGGCATCTTCATTCTTTTGCAAACGGGTATTGAATCCGGTTGGTACATCCAATGTGATGTAGTCTTCTTCATCAACAATGCCAGTTTGAAATACAACAGAAGATATATGACCTTCACCGGTTGCCCGCAGGCTCATTACAAAACGAAGTTCCCCGGGCCTGAGCCCTTGCTGGTCGGGATGAGGAACAATCGAAGGATTGAACAAAGCCGCAGACTGTATGGAATATTCTTTCGTGAAATATGCGCCAAGCAATAATTTCTTTTGATCTGAGAAATTGGCAAAACTGAAATCATATTGATTCTCTACCCGGCCAAAATGATAACTGAATATTTCCCGAATATTGCGATGGCGGTTGCCAAAGTCTTTCATTAATTTTTTTACGTTTTCGCCTACTTCATATTCTTTCATAGCTGCTATTCGCTGCACAATATGATTTGTACGTTGGTCCCCGGGCAGGTTGAGGAAAAGAGCAATAACAGCTTTTACAGAAGCTTGCAACTTTATAATATGCTTATTGATATTCATTTTATGATTAGTCTTTTAAACCCGTTGAGGCCATGCTTTGAATAAAATGTTTTTGAAAAAATAAAAATGCGATCATTACCGGAAGTGCCAGCAGGACTGCAGCAGCGATCTTAACCCCCAGTTGGCTGTCGGCCCTCCCTCCTACTGCGAACAAAGTCACCAGTTGGGGCATTGTCATCAATTGCTCATTGCGGATCACAATCAATGGCCACAATACTTCGTTCCATGAACCAATGAATGCGAGGATTGCGACAGTAACCAGTGTCGGCTTGATATTAGGCCACAGCACCCGAAAAATAATTCCCAAGTCATTGCATCCATCGAGGCGTGCGGCATCAATCAATGCATGGGGCAAACCCTGAAAAGCCTGTCTGAACATGAGTATAGCAAACGCACTCACCGCGAACGGAACAATTAATGCAAGGAAAGTATCTACGAGATGAAGGTTCACCATCGTAATATAGTTTGGTATCAGCGTGATCTGAAATGGAAGCGACATTGTAAAGACAATCACGTAAAATATAAACTGCCTTCCTTTAAATCGCATCTTCGCTAAGGCGTATCCCACGGTAGAGCCGGTGATCAGCACCAACGTAGTTGTCAGAGAGGCAACAAGCAAGCTATTAATCAGTGAACGCCCAATTGGAATTTTTTCAATCATGGACTTGAAATTTCCCCAACCCGCGTGAGCAGGCCAGATAACCATTTTGCCAATCTCATGCGACGGAGCAAATGCAGCGCCGATCATCCAGATGAAAGGATAGATGAAAGACAACGCTGCAACCAGCAATGCCACATACAACATCAATTTCCCAAAAGAGAATTTTTCTTTCATTCGCTATTCTTCCTTCTCAATGATTTTTTTTTGCAGAACCACTACCGTCATAATCATGATGGCATAAAAAAAGCCAAGCGTGGCAGAGTACCCCATATTGTAATACTGAAATGCCTGCTTATAAATGTATAGCACTGCCGAAAGTGTTTGGTTCAGAGGCCCGCCGCCTGTCATGATATAAGGCTCAATAAAAAGCGAAAAACCACCAATCGTTGATAAAACCACAACAAGGAAAATAGTTGGATTAATCATCGGCAATGTGATGTGATAAAATTGCTGCCAGCGTGTGGCTCCTTCCAGTTTCGCAGCCTCATAATACTGAGGGGGCACTGTTTGCAAACCAACAAGAAAAAGGATAACGTACAATCCCACATTTTTCCATGTAGCCATCACTGCAATGGAGTAAATCGCAATGTCCGGATTCACAAGCCAGCCTATTTTCGGAAGACCTATTCCTGAAAGCATGCGGTTAAAGATGCCTGAATCAAAACCAAATAACTGCTGCCATAAAATAGTGACCACTACACCAGAAACAATTACTGGCAGAAAAAAAGAAGCCCTGAAAAATGAGATTGCTTTAATCTTCTGATTGAGCAACTGCGCAAGAAATAAAGAGACGATGAGTTGAAGCGGAATATGAAGCAATAAAAACTTCAACGTGTTGCCAATGGCTTTCCAGAACAGACGGTCATGCAATAAACGTGTATAATTATCAAAACCGATGAAATGCATCGGAGAAATAATATTCCATTTATGAAAAGTCAGAAAAAAACAAAACAGCACGGGAAACAATACAAACACGGTAACAAAAATGAGATAAGGTGAGACAAGCAGGTAAGGCAAAATGTCTTTTTGCTTAAAAGAAATAATTTTCTTCCTGTTTTCTCGTATGGTAATCTCTGTGCTCAATTAATAATTGAAATTTTTTGCCAAACGGTTGGCGTGCTCAGCCATTTTCAAAGACTGCACTGAATTGTTGTCATCAATAACACGGATATGGTTATGATTGCTGATCCAGCAACACTGATCTGCTATCATGGCGGTGAGCATTTTTTGATAGAGATGCTGTTTTCCGGATTCATTTTCATATTCAAGCGTGATATGATCTTCGAAAACCAATTCGCAGAACCGTCCTTTCACCTGCTTGTTTTCTTTTTGAGTCTTATGATAATGAATAGAGGCAGTCATGCCAACGATTTCCTTCAGTCCCTGCAATTGCCCGGATTTCAGCAGCCCATGCAATTTCATTTTTACAGGCACCCATTCATGTAATGTGATTTCACCGTGTTCGAATTCCAATCTCATTTCCTGCCTGTCAAGCATTGTCGGCTGATCAAAGCCATGGTAAAAATTTACGAGACCATCATTGTAAAGCACAGTGGCCTGCACACGATCGAATATTTTTCCTTTTAAGCCAGGTCTTTGCAATTGCCAGGCGCCCGCCACCCTTCCTTCACCGAGCCACCCTTCAAACAGATCGAAAAAATGAACTCCATGCTCGATGAATATGCCACCGCTTTTTGATTCATCCCAGAACCAGTGTTCCGGCCCCATGTATTCATCACTCGCATAATTTTCAAAAAAGCCATGCAGGAATTTCCCCAGTATCTTTTCCTGAATAATTGTTTTTATTATTTGAAACAAAGGATTGTAGCGCTGCATCAGGTTAACTACGTATAGGAGTTGACGTGAACGTGCCAGTTCCAGCAGTTCTTCGGCTTCGCTTGATTTCAATGCAGCGGGCTTTTCACAAACTACGTGCTTGCCTGCAAGCAATGCCATCTTCGATTGAGCGTAATGTAAATAAGGAGGAGTAGCAATATAAATGAGATGAATGTTTGCATCGCCAAGCATTTGTTCCATCTCACCATAAACTATTAAACCAAGTTCATTACTCATTTGCTTAGCAGCAATTTGGTTGATGTCTGTCACGGCAATCAGTTTGATACCAGACGCTCTTAAAAAAGCTTCCGCAGCAAATCTGGCAAATCCTCCTGCTCCAACTATACCGATATGTAATTCCGTTGTATCCATTATTTAATAGTTAGCTACCAGTTTTCAAGCTTTAGCTTTTACCATATTGGCAGCCAGCAATACATTCACGGCCGTTTCTGCATCCTGAATTGCTTTTGCTGGTGTTTTTTTCCCATATACCACACATGCTTCATATTCCTGAGAGATAATATCCAGCACTTCCACTATCACTTCGCAGTTGTCGACCCCTTTCACATAAGGTAATTGCTTTGCGAAGGGCACCATCATCGGGTTCATCTTAAAATAATCATTAAAGAAAACATCCGATTGCAAGTCCTTTCGCCTTGGCAGTTGACCTGTTACGGATAACAATTGCAGGTCGCCTTTTTTACTTACCATGGTGCTGATGAAATCCCAGGCGGCCTGCGGGTTTTTGCAGGTGTTGAACACGACGATATTTTTCGGGTCAGCATAAGTATACACAGGCCCCACGTGATCATCGGGCACTTGTGGCTCGAAATACCCGAATTCAAAATGGCGGTCAGGAATGGTATTGAGATAAGTAATCTCCCATGGCCCAGTCCATTTGGTCGCTATTACTTCAGCTACAAAAGGATCATCGGAAGCCGATAAGTTTTCTTTAGAAAAATATTCATTGGTATAAAGTTTTTGCAAAAAAGCAAAAACTTCAATTGCATATTTATTATTAAAGGCTGCTTTATTATCAATAACCAGCGGTGCACCGCCGGAAGCAGCGAGATACAATGGATAAAAATTAAACAAACGCTGATACCAGATTTCTTTTACTTCTGTATAGCCAAACCACTTTTGGGTAAACCCATTTTGGTTGCTATTATTTTTAAAAATTGCTGCGGCATTTAGATATTCGCTGTATGTTTTTGGCAAATCATGAATATCATTTTTCGCAAAAAGGTTTTTATTATAAATGCTCATGAAAGGATTCACTTTCCACGGAACCTGGTAAATGTGACCATCTGCAGAAGTAATTTCTCTGACCATGGCACTGTCGCAACGCTCATGAATGAATTGCAAAAAACCTTTTAATGTATCTAAGGGAATCAAGACGCCTGCCCTTGCGAACATCTCTACATTTCCCTGCCACATATTTGCATAGATGTCAGGAGTTGTTTTGCCCACTACAGCAGCGAGGATCACTTCTTCGCTGGACTGCCCTTCGGGGATAGGCTGCAAGTGAATCGCATTTGCCGAGTGGTTATGATTCCAGGTAACCGTCAGCGAATCGCAAAGGTTTATTTCACGTGGATTATTGGAGCACCAGAAAAGCAATTGATCATCCTTTTCCTGATTAGTCCTGCATGAACATGTCAGAGAAAAAAAAATTACAGTTATCCATATGCGTGAGAAGGAAAACATAGTAACGCAAAAAATATAGAAATCCCCCGCAGGATTTAATTACCGCAGGGGATTTTAGTGTTCAGGCTTTTATTTATTGAGTAACCTGTTGATTGTAAATTTGAATTACCTGTGTTGACGTTAAAGCAACATTATAGATCATGATATCATCAAGATCTCCGGTCCAGTAACCACCCCATCCAATGTAGTTTGGATCCTGATTAAAACCTGGCGCAGTGGGAACCAATGTACCATAAGCACTATTTGTCAGATCAGAACCAATCGATAAATCATAGACCGGATTGATTGTTTTCATAGCTCCTTGGAGAGTGGTCCATGTCTTTACCAGCGTGCCATCGACATAAAAATTTTCAGTGCTAACACCGTCGTAACTTGCAACTAAATGATGCCAGGGCCCTGCACCAACGGTAGTACCAATTGTTATATCCAGACCTGCGTCATGATCAATATCCGCTGAATCCGTGTTAACAGTCAAAAATGGTCTTGTTGGCTGCATTTGGAATTTCCAACCATTCCAGCGGCTCAAAGAAATCATATAGCAATTAGCTGCGTCAGGTGTTCCACCTCTACCAGCAGTATCCTGCCTTTCCCATACGCTTACAGTTATTGCTGTAGGGTTGAGTGAGGGAGAATAAGGAACGTCAATATTACCACCACCACCAAAATTGTAAGCTGAATTGGCATTACCGAAACGATCATTAGTGAGGGTTGGCTGTCCCAAAGGAACCACAGCGAGCCCAACAGGGCCAGCTTCCAACGTGCCGGTGTGACCATTGCCAGAAGAATCATTTGTATTACCATTGAATTTCCAATAGGCAACCAACGAAGATGCTGCAATTGGCGTTATCAGGCCCGCCTCGTACGCTGCAATGGCCGCATTCAGATTTTGTGTGGCTGCGGTAATTTGTGCTTGTGTTGCTGTAGTGCTGGCAGTAGCAAGAACTTGCTGAGCTGCGGTTACTGCGGCTTGAAGTGTCGCCTGTGTACCCTTAGTGTATCTCCCCGGTTGAGTACCTTCTGAAGTATTCGATAAATACCACTGTGCTGAGTCAATAGATGCTGTTAATGTAGTGGTTACCGGTGGGGTGAACGTGTTGCTCTTTTTACAAGAATTGATAAGGAATGCCAAAGACAATCCCAACACTATTGTAAGAGTTAGATACTTAAATTGAATTTTTGATCGCATGATTTTTGAATTTTTATAAATGATAAATAGAAAAAAAATTAATGAAGCGCTTTGTCTATATCTTTTTCGCTTTGCGGGATAGGGAATGTGCTGGTGGAGGCAGAATAAGCATATCCGGTTACCCCATCCCTGTTTATCCAACTGTTTACATTAGATGCACCTATATTTGGATTGGCTGCGTAACGCATCAGATCAAAAAACCGGTGAAACTCAAATCCGAGTTCCATCCTTCTTTCGTGAATGATGGCAGTTCTTACCTGCCCCTGAGATACAAGCGGCACATCGGGCAGCAGCCCTGTGGGAACCGCACCATATCCATTTAAAGAACTATCGTACAAATAACTTTCCCTTGCTCTTTTCCTGACCGCATTAAGCGGGATGAGCGCTGCACTTGTCTGTCCCGTTTCATTTAAAGCTTCTGCATTAAATAATAATACATCGGCATAACGGATCGCTACATAATCACAACTGCCCTGGCCTATGATGGGGGCCTGCGAAAGTGGTTGCTGATATTTTCTGGTTAAATATCCGGTTTGCGGAGACCAGGAACTTAGAAATAACTCCCCGTTATTCCACGGCATGCTGTCTCTTCCAACCGTGTAATCTAATCTTGGATCGTATACTCCTGAATCAGTTTCTTCGAATTCATTTACAAAATTCGGGTTCGGGGCGTCGCAATAATAGCCACCAACTGACTGTGGCGCAAACCACTGGTTCAATGAATTGCCGACGTTGGGATTTTGGCCGCCCAGCATCTGAACTTCAAAAATGGACTCTTGGTTATTTTTATGAAGCGCATCAAAATTTTGGGAATAGATACTCATCAAACTGTATTGACCGCTATTCAAGACGATGTTGGAATAAACTAAAGACGAATCCCATTTTTCCTGATATAAATACACTTTAGCTAACAGTGAGGCTGCTGCACCACTTGTTGCTCTTCCCACATCTGCACCTGCATAACCTGAAGGCAGAACATGCAGCGCAATCATCAGATCCGGCTCAATAACTCCTTCATAGATCTGTTTTGTCGTAGATTGGGTAATTTGCATTTGTGCGGGTGTTAATGGCGTAAGCACTATCGGCACTTGCCCATAAATATTCACCAGCATGAAATAATACCAGGCTCTCAGGAATCTTGCCTCTCCTAATATCCTTGAACGGAGCGCAGTGTCCATGCTGATTAAAGGAACATTTGCAAGAACTAAATTGCAGTTGGTGATCCCTTCATAATAGTTTCCCCATTCATTGGATAAGTGAGAATTGGTCGTGGAAAAAGAAAAGTTATCGATAGTTGCTGCATCCGTGCTTGCTGCCGGATTACCACTTGCTGCATCATCAGATGCAACATCCCCGAACACCCAAAGAGGGTTTGCTGTAGCGCTTGTAAATGTCAGTTCAACATATGCCTCATTGACTGCCTGAACTGCAGCATTAGAAGAGGTATAAAATTGATCCGCAGGATAAACTCCCTGAATATCTTTATTTAGAAACTTTGAACAACCATATCCCGTGACAATGCACGAAGCAATAAGAAAGCTGTACGTTATTAATCTTTTGTTCATGATCATTTACTTTACCGATTTTTAAAAGCTGAGGTTTGCACCGATGATGTAACTTTTGGCTGATGGGTAAGTGCCCCAGTCAATACCTGCAGCTACATCACTTGGATATTTCTCTACATTCACGTTATTGCTGGTGTGCATTTCAGGATCCAACCCGGGATACTTTGTGATTGTTATAAGATTTGTCCCGGTCATGTAAAATCTCAATCCTTTTATGTGCAGCTTATTAGTTATTGTTCTTGGAATATTATATCCGAGTTGTACATTTTTTAAGCGGCAATAAGAGGCATCAAAAAGGAAACGGCTGGATGGTTCTTTGATATTATTGGGTTGGTCCAGCCAGGACACCAGGGGCATCGTATTACTGGTGCCGTCACCATGCCAGCGCGTATCGTAAACTCTCTTCGTTAAATTGAAGGGACGGTAAAAACCTTCTATATCCTGATTGACCTGCATGTAGATTTTGTTGCCATAACCTCCCTGGAACAGTACGAACAAATCAAAATTCAAATAGCTTAGTGTGGTCGTTAAACCATAAGTAAATTTTGGAATAGCGCTTCCAAGAAAAGTCCTGTCGTTAGCATCTATTTTACCGTCACCATTCATATCCTGATATTTCACATCTCCGGGTCTTACTCCCGGGCCCTGGTAAGCTGATTTAAAAATATCACCCTGGTTCTGGAAAATCCCGATCATCTGGTATCCGTAAAAAGACCCAATCGGGTGACCCGCGGTAGTGAGCGTGGCATACACGCCGTTATCAATTCTGCCACCCTGTATGGGAACCGGGATAGACAAGACCTTATTTTGTATGGTTGCAAGGTTTGCACTAATGGTAAATTTCAATTTATGATCCATGTTCCTGTATTGCAGGTCAAATTCAAATCCCTTATTTTGAACACTGCCATCATTCACATAGGGCGCATTCGCGCTCCCTCCAATCATTGGCAGCGGAACAGCTACCAGCATATTGCTGTTGACTTTATTAAAATAATCCACTGTCAAAGAGAGTTTATCCTGTAAGATTGCGACATCTAAACCTGCATCTGACTGAGTGGAAGTTTCCCATTTAACATTCGAATTACCCAGTGTTGATACGGTCATACCCTGCACCACGGCAGGTGAAGAACCCAGCACATAATTATTTACGTTTGATGAATTCAACGCGCTGCCTACAACAGATGCCCATGGGTAATCACCAATGTTTTGATTTCCCAGTTGACCGTAGCTTGCCCTTATTTTCATTCTTGAAACAATGGGGAACATATCCGTGAACCATTTTTCGCTCATCAGGCTCCACGCAAGCGCACCAGAAAAGAAATTCCCCCATCTATTAGAAGGGCCGAAGCGGGATGACCCGTCTCTTCTGGCGCTTCCGGTCACGAAAAATTCATTGTTATAATTATAGTTGGCATTTGCCAGAAAGGACATCAATGCCCACTGACCTTCGCTTTCCGTAGTTACGGTTGTAGTAGGATCTCCATTGCCTAAAAATTCGAGAGAGGGTATTTGCGTAGGAAATTTTTGCTGTGTTTCTGAGGTATAAACGGTTGTATTCGATACTGCTTCTGTGCCTATCAGAAAATTCAAATTATGCAGTTCATGAAATGTTTTGTTATAACGAAATGTGTTATTCCAAACCATGTTTTCACTTGTTGTTTGCTTTTCTGTCAGCGTATTCGGGTTATTTATCCTGCCTCCTGTGCCCCAATTCAAATCAAAGGTTTTGTCCTGTGTCAGAAGGACATCACCACCAAAATCAGATTTAAAAATTAAATTTTTAAGAATCTTATACTCTGCAAACACATCTCCAAATCCCCGGTATTGTTTTTCAATATTGCTGGTGTTATTGGCAAGCCCAACCGGATTGTATCCGTCACCAAAAAAACCCGGATATTGTGGGAGATCGCTGTAAACCCCGGGTGAAGAGTAAATTGGTATTGCCGGGTCGCGGAACAATGCATATCGAACTACGCTGCCGCCATTTCCACCAAGGCCATCACCAGAGCTCCCCACTGAATTCTTATCGTAATAAGACACACTAAGGTTGACACCTATCTTCAATTTATCAGTTACTTCTGTGATCAGTTTGGTGCGGATCGTATATCTTTTATAAAATGAGTTTAAAATAATCCCATCCTGATTAAAGTAGTTGGCAGAAACAGCATATTGTGTTTTCTCATTTCCTCCACTGACAGAAAGTTCATGATCCTGCTCGGGAGCAGAACGGAATATAGAGCCCAGCCAATTTGTATTGGCCATCGCGATTGTATCCGGGATGGGTTTTTTAAATAAAGGATTATTAGGCAGGAGGCCGGCATTATCGTTTACGACCATCTCATTAAACAGCGTTTTATATTCTGCGGCATTAGCCATCGGTGTCAAATAGCCATGAGTCTGAATACCACCGTACACTGAATAATTGATCAATGTTTTCCCTGACTTGCCATTTTTTGTTGTGATGACCACTACTCCGTTTGATGACCGGGCTCCGTAAATGGCAGCAGATGCTGCATCTTTCAAAACAGTGATGGAAGCAATGTCATCTGCAGCCAGAAAGTTAATGCCATCCTGCGTGGGCACTCCATCAATGATGTAAAGAGGATCGTTGTTATTGACGGAACCAACACCTCTGATACGCATGGCTAAGCCGTCCCCTGGTTGCCCGGTTGATTGAGTGATGCGCACACCAGATACCTGGCCCTGCAATGCCTGATCTGCGAATCCGATGGGTATCTTAGAAACATTATCCACGTTTACTGTAGAAACTGCCCCGGCAATTGCAGAACGTTTTTGGCTTTGATAGCCCATGACAACAATTTCATTAAGCTCTTTTTTAAGCTCTTCTATACTCACCATGAATGTTGTTCTCCCGTTCACTTCTACCTCTGTGGTTGTGTATCCGATATAGCTGATGATCAGAATCCCATTCGCAGGAACATTGATAGAGAAGTTGCCATCAATATCAGTCTGTGCGCTTACAGTAGTTCCTTTTACCAATATAGTGGCACCCGCCAGTGGCTTACCCTCTCCATCTTTCACAGAGCCTTTTACCGGGACGGCTGACAAGATGATTGTTGTTTGGGATAAAATAACTTTCGCGCTAACGAGAATGGTGTTTTGTTTTTGTGTGAAAGCGAGACCCGTCTGGTCAGAGATCTTATTAAGCAGGTCGCTTAATCGTTGTTGCCCGATAGGCAGTTTTAATTTGTGAGCAAGGTTTAGCCCGCCTTCGTCGTATATAAAAACCAGCGGAGTCTGCTTTTGGATCAGTTCGAAAAATTGCAGCAGCCTGATGTTGCTTTCACTTACTGTAATATAAACTTCGGAGTAGTCTCTGTGATGTTTCTTATCTGCTTTCGCAGAACCTGTACACAACAAAATAAGAAAAAGCATCATTGTCCTCCCGAAAGAGGACGGCAAGCATCGTTTAAGCATGGCAGTTGGATTTGTTTAATCCCTGGAATTATTTAATAAAAACAGTATCTCCCCGAATCTCATATTTCAACCCTTCTACGACACAAATACTTTCCAAAATATCCGTTACAGAACTGTTATTGAATTCTCCGGTGAAACGCCAGGCTTTTTTGTTGCTTTGATTAATGACCGTGACACCAAAAACAGCCTTTAACTTTTTCGCTATTTCATCAAAATTGTTTTGCCGGAATAATATGTGATTTACCTGCGATGAAAGATCATTCTGCGACTTCCATTTTTCTTTATACAATTTCTTGCTGCTACGTTTGTACAATATTCTTTCATCCGGATTCAATATCACAGAATCTTCTATTGAGCCATCTTCACTTACAGATTCCACTCTTAATTTTCCCTTTATCAATTCTACAAACAACACGGAATCATTAGCCTGTTTTTTTACGTTGAAAATGGTACCGAGCACCGTTGCAATGATATCTCCTTCATACACTTTAAAAGGATGCGCTTCATCTCTGTTCACATGAAACTGTGCCTCCCCGTCGAGATACACTTTCCTTTCTTTGTTGCCAAAAACCGCAGGATAACGGAAAATGCCTTGTGGGGCAAGCGTAACAACTGTGCCATCATTTAATACGAATACCTGCGGCTCATTGCTATTGTTCTGTTTCACAATTAACTGACCAGGCTGCGCAGCGAAATGAGTGAATAAAAAGTATCCTCCCGAAATAAAAAGGATTGCAACTGGCAAAATAATTTTCGCGATTCCTTTCTTCTTCCTTTCTGATGAACCCGATGGCTTTCCCCAATTCAGAAGGCGAATGACCGCAGATCTCTTCCGTGTTGAAGATGGAATTTCATACCGGATAGCTTTCCTGATTCTCAATACTTCTTCTTCAAATTCTTTTTCAGGAAGGGTCAACGACAGATCCCGCAACATCTCTTTAGCTTTATCAGCAATTACAATATTATCGGGATGGGCAAGCAGCCATTTTTCCCAGAAGGATTTGTCATCGGTATTCAGTTGAAAAAAATAATTTATGAACGATTCATCTGCAACAAAGTCTTCAATCTGATAATCTTCCGGCGCTTTTCCCATTCCGTTCATAATGTTATAGTCTCCGCAGCTTTATCGGGGGTAATAACATAGTGTATCAGATGCATTCATTTTTACCGGTTATTTTTAAAATATATTTTTAGCAGGGATGAAAAAGAAACATCAAGGAATAAGCAAGCATCAAATAAACAGCAGAATCAAAATGAGTTTCATTGACTCCCGCAAATGACGGATGGCTTCATAAATGAGATTGTAAACAGTTCTCGGAGTGAGCGATGTCTGTGTTGCGATGGTGCGATAAGATAAGTTTTCAAAGAATTTCATCTTCACTATCTCCAGTTGCTTTTTGGTTAGCTTTTTCAGCGCTGCCCGGAGCTGTTCTTTTTTTTCTTCCGATTGCTGAAATGCAATCAGTAATTCTTCATAAGATGATTCGATGAAAGGGAACTCTTGCTTCAGATCATCGGAAAATTTTTCTTTAGCAAGACGAGATAACTCCCGGCTTATTTTTCGGCGCAGCCAGGTAAATAAATAAGACTGCACATTTTTAACGTCCTTATTAAGTGAATATCTTGTATTCCAGATTTCAAGGAACATCTCCTGTATGCAATCTTTTGTCAGTTCCCGATCAGTTGAAAGGCTAAAGCCATAACAAAATAGCGCCTGATAATGGCTTTGATATAAAGTCATAAACGCATCTTTATCACCGACAGCCATCTGGCCCCAGGTACTCACTATCATTTGGTGAATGTCGTTAATTAAACAACAGCGGAATCCAACTATCTGTAAAAATACTTTCCGCTCATAACAATAACGAAGCAATTAATGAACACAAAAAAATATTTTACTGATTATCACTGTTGCGTTTGATTTTCGCGTCTTCAACACCAGATTTCTTTTTGTCAAGATCTGCCTTTTGTGCGTCCAGATCAGTTTGTATCTCAACAAGGCGAACATCGATTTTTCTTTTTTTCTCCACAAGATCCTTTTGTTCATCCAACAGCTTCTGGTATTTTTTTGCTGACTTATCCTCATCCTTAATATGGTTACTGATATCTACATCAGCAGAATAGTTGTTGGCGTCCTTCACAAAAGAATTCAGAAATGCCTCTACATTGGCAGTAATTGCAGTGTCCGCATCTGAGTTGGTAAAATTGTTATAGCCTTTCGATACAGCCAGATATACCACGCTGGTATTATTGGGGCCAGGATCTACTTTAGTATATAAATCTATTTTATCAGCGCTGATCTCCGAGAGGATAACGCCTTTATAGCTTCCAGCCCCTTTTCGAATCCTGTCTTTCAGTCCTGCCCGCTGCAGTTTTTGTTCCAGTGCGTCGGTTGTAATATTAACAGGTTGACTGATCACGATCATCACTGCATTGCGGTTTTCTTTTTCAATCATGGTAGAAACCGGAGTTGCCTGCGCATAAACCAACACCCCGGCGAGAGACATCGCTGAACTTAGCAAAAGAATTTTTATTTTTTTCATTTTGTTTTTTTGATGATTTAAATTTAATCTGTTGACTGATGGCTGAACAGTCATCAGTTTTTTAAGCACAAAGTTTTTTCCTGGCACAAATACAAATGTTTGACAAATCTGTCCTTCTATCACTCATGCGTTACAAAACACACTTCAGGTCTGGTAAAAAGCGAAAGATGAAATCAATGAAAACTTGCGTTGCATAAACTTCAGGCAAGCTTTTCATTATTCATAAATTTTAGGATGCTTTGCAAAATAAGGGATCAGCACTGCAGCCAGGAGGCACGTGATGATCTCCATTCCGAGGCAGAGCCCCCGCAAGCCGGACATGAGGGCACCTCCGTTCTGCCTTGTGTCCATAACAGTCATAAATACCCCGGCGGCCAGTAATGCAATGCAGAAAAACACGAACCAACTGACGCCTGCGTGCAGATGTTTCTGCAATAAATAAAAAGCACATCCTGCCATAGCCAGCAAGATGGGGAATCCGATAAAGATGGAGAAAGGCATGATAATCTCTGCTGTGGCAAAGCTTGTTGCATCTCTGTATATAATTGAATACACCAGATTGACCGCTGCCGCAATGATCCCTGTGAGAAGACCCGAGAGCAACGACTTTGAAAAAGGTGTAACATTTAATGAGGCTTCCATTTTAAGCAATATTATTTTACATTAACAAACTATAATATAATCAAACAGATTCTTCAGGATAATTGATATTCTCGCCATAGGGAGGCCGCACAGCAGGCGGCTCGCGCAGGATAAAGCGATGCCAGATATATTTGATCACACAAAAATGTGTGATACCAGTTATGAACAGGTATGCCATCACGGGTGCTGTGTAAATGACGAGATGCTTATCAATAAGAAGCACCGCAATAGGTAAAAATATTGTTACCACAAACCTTATCATGGCATCCGTAAAGCTCACATTCAATACAATGTCTTTACCTGCAATTTTTATCGGCACATGCAATGGATGAACTTTTATACTTGCGGGATTCTTTGAATCCGGCACTGAAGCAGATGCGCTTTCTTTATATGTATTCATTTTATGATTACCCGGAGAAACTCCGATTTAAATTTTTATCAGCGGAAAAAATCAACTTTCATCATCTTCGTCCAGATCATTGTGATCGTCTCCGCCTAAACTGTAATAATTATTTTCTTCATCTTCCTCTCCTATTTTTTCCTCCTTGTCATCTAAGTCTGCACCCGGCACATCTAATCCGCTTGTTGATGAATCAGCGTCAAATTCTTTGTCATGCCAGTCTTTGATCACATTGCTCTCATCTATCTCATGATTGTTGTCAGGACTTAATTCGCCTGCTTTTTTCGATTGATTGTATATATCCTCATCGGCAGGATAAAGCGGATAGGCCGAAGAATCTTCATCCTCCTGAATATTTTCCGGCTGGCTTTCTGAAAACTTTTTCATGATAGGAGTTTAGTATTAAATAATATGATCAGCTTTTGTTTTACTGAGCTTTATTGAATGAAAGAATGACACATGTTCCTCTGCCTTCTTCTGACTGTACATTCACACCAATATGGTTTGACTGCAGTATATCCAGCGTAGTTGACAAACCCAGCCCCATGCCACCGGGCTTATTTGTGAAATATGGCTTAAATATATGTTTCAGGTTTTCCTTACTGATACCTGCGCCATTATCTTCGATTTCAATAACACATGTACTGCTCTTTAGTTTAGTTGCCACATGTAACCGGCCGTTTTCCGCCGGCATCGCATCAATGGCATTGATAATAATATTTGTTAAAGCAATTTTTATTTTCTGCTTATCCCCCACTATGCTGCAATCAGGGTTAGAGTAACTTTTTTTCACAGAGATATTCTTCAGCATGATCCTGTCTTCAGTCATGGCAAGCACTTCATCAAGCAATTCGTGGACAGTGTGTTTTTCAAATTTCATTTTATCTACCTGATAATATGAAAGCAAATCATATACCAGTCTGTCAATCCTGTCGGATCCCCTGATGATAATATCGAGATATACTTTCTGCTCATCATCCAGAACGGATGCTCTTAACATTTCCGCCGCCAAAGAAATATTTGATAATGGATTCCGGATTTCATGAGCCAAAGCAGTAGCAAATTGCGTGGGCTGTTTTCTAACTACATTAGCATGCATACGAGAAGCATAAAGATTCTTTTTTGCTGAATAATTGTTCAGTTCACTCAGATTGCTGACAAGTGCAGTTGTGTTCATTTTTTCTTCAGCTATTTATTATGAAACGATACCTACCCTAAAGGTGCGTTTATTTAAACATGTGCGTCTTACATCTTTCAATGAATTTGTTACACAATTCACACATTTAAAAAATGAGGAAACAATTTATTCGTATCCGCTTTTGATAATAGTGGAGATCATTTTAAAGCGGCCATTTGGCTTGATGTAGTTGGATGAATGTGAAGGTATCGTAATGCCCATCCCTGTTTGCAACAGATGCGAAATCTTATCTATAACTATTTCTGCCTTTCCCTCAATGATTTGAATAAATGTGTCAAACGGAGATGTCTTTTCTGTAAGCCCCTCACCACTATCAAAAGACATGATACTGATATTTCCTGTTGATTTTTTAATGATCGTTTTTATAACGACCGAATTTGGCATATACTCAATGATTTCAACTATAATATGGGCTTTCGATTTCTCCAACTCGTTATCATCTGCTTTCCTGATTTCATTTTTAACATTCATCACAATAATTTATAAAAAAGTCTATTTAAGCTCAGTTGGTTGCAAAGAAAGCCATCTTATAAACTTATTTTGAAGTTCTTCAATGATCTTGCAACGTCATTGATATCATTATTCATCTTTTGTTTAAATGTTTCTAGATCCTCTTTCTTGTCATTCTTGTATTCAATGAGTTTCCTTTTCAGTTCATCATTTTTTGCTTCCAGTACGGCAATATTTTTCTGATAATCAGCTTTCACATCATCTGCTTTCCCGGCTATACTTGCCTTCAATGATGCTATGCGCATTTTATTGTCGTTGATCCTTTCCGTTGATTCCTTTTTAAACCGCTCCCATAAAGTGAGCGAATCGCTGATTACTCCCGCTAAAGAATCATTCATAGAATAGGTCAAATCTTCTTCTGCATCTGCAATTTTTTCTTTTTTGATTACTGTTGATCTGTCAGATGCTGACTGGCATGCAATTAAAAAAAGCATGCTTAAAAGCCCTGTTACTGCGGATCTCAAAATTATTTTTTTCATTTCTGACTTTTTATAACCCATGAATGATAAATAATAATATCACATCGCTTCAATGATATTATGCAATTCGGCTTTTGTTTTTGCAAGCCTCTCCTGAAGCCTTTCGGACATCGCATGCTCATCCGTTTCATCAAACAGGATATACTTGTCCGTGATAGCCTCAAATTGTTTTTTCAGCTCTTCTTTTTCCTTGCCCCAGCTTTCTTTTGTATTCCCGGATGTCGCCATTTAAAATGTTATTTGAAAATTACAAATTGATGCTGTAAAGGTGCGCATTCATTTATAAAGAAGCGTTACATAACTCTTATAATAAGTTACATGATTCACACATAAAGAAGTATCCGATAGTATCGGGTTCAAACTATGGATATAAATGATATCATTAAATCCAATACTTGCAAAATCCGGACATTGAGAAATAAGTCATTATTTCCTTAAGGCATCACATGTATAATTATAATAGCACCTGCCGCTTAGCTGCTTTCCCTGCCTACATAAAATTGTGGCGCCTGATATTAGATTTCCCTTTAAAAACGCCTTCCTTCCCTCTATCTTTAAAAATGAAAGGGATTTCAGCAGGTTTTGGAAAATTCTTCCTTGTCAGATATTCTATGGCCTTATAGCCAGTACTTGTTTTTACAATTTTCATAGAATGAAAACTGATCATCGGGTATTTCTTTGTATCAAGCCATTGCTCCTTTTCACGAAGGTCTTTATTGCGCATCTCAATTCCGCTGATCACAGTGCCTGTTTGCATGCTGGCAAGGATGGAACTGCTGTCATAACCGTTTTCATTGAACACAAAAGCAGTGATTAACCCGGAAAAGCTTCCATGCAAAGTCCCAAAAGAGCCGCTCCTATTAAACCTGGACTTAGTCTTTGCTTTATCAGCAGTCCGGTGGACGGTTGAAATAAATCCTGCTATTGCAGCAATCGTTATGATTGCTGCAATAGCATTGTATGCGCTTTTACCTGCAAGGACATTATTTTTAAACCAATCATATATCTCCAAAGGCAAAAAATAAATTGCAGACAGCATGGCCCTGGATATAATAATGATTGAACGCATGAGGATGATTTTACATTTTAATTGGCAGTTTCAAACCACGGCAAACAGGTCCTCAAAGTTTAGCATATTCTGTAGTCAAGCTGTTACATAATTGATAAAATGAATTGCATAATTCACACATCGTTGTATGCAGGATTGCCTCTTTGCTTTTACCTGAATAATTAGCGGGGAATGCGCAATTGGTCTTTGAAGGTGAGAACGTGCGTTATATATCTTCTAATGCATCCCGCTTTTTCTCTTTTATTTTCTTGAAGAAAGAAGGTGTAAGCCCGGTCATTTTCTTGAACTGGTTAGACAGATGTGCAACACTGCTATAGCCCAGCTTCCATGCTATCTCAGTAATGTTAAGCTCATCGTACACCAGCAGTTCTTTAACCCGCTCAATTTTATGCACAATCAGGAAATGCTCAATGGTAGTGCCTTGCGATTCTGAAAAAAGATTTGCAAGATAGGTATAGTCGTGATCCAATTTCTTGCTCAAATAGGCAGAGAAATTTATTTCCAGCGGCTCTTCGGAATAGTGCACCAGTTCAATGATCACTGTTTTTATTTTTTCTATCAGGATACTTTTCTTATCGTCCATCAGTTCAATCCCCGATTTCTTTAAAGCCGCATTCAATTCATTCCATTTCTCCGGCGAAATATTTTCTTCTATTTCAGCTTCGCCCAGTTCTACTTTCCTGTAGTGAATCCCCAGCTTTTCCAGTTCTGCTTTCACAAGCATTTTGCACCTTATACTCACCATGTATTTGATATAGAGTTTCATTCATCAGTAAGTTAAGATTAATCCGGCTCCGGCAAACGTTTATCCACTCGTTGGGAAAGACCTAAAGCAGTTTATGACAAGTAAAATAAAGGTACTTAAAATAAACAAAATGGGCCCGATGGAAATCCGGCCCATTTAACCCTAAAATACCCTAATATCCTATTATGAAATAGAGCATAAAGATAGGCGGATGAGTAACCACAAGATTTACAAAATTCATAAAAAGATTTACATAATTCACACTTTTAAAGATCAAATCCTTTTAGCACTTTCTTTTTCCAATTGCTTATCGAAATTATTAATTGTCAAATTAATTTACGGCTTGCGCTGAACCTTACCATGTGAAATCAAAACATGTGAATGATGTAAATCTTTCCCTTTTTTATGTAACACTCGCAGGCACATGAATCCCCATCTTTGTAAGTTCTTAAAAAAATGATATGAGATCCGAACACTGATCTTGGAAAATTTTTTGATTGTTATTTCAGGTATAACAGTGAACGATATACGCCAACGCGACAATGCATTATATAAGAACGGGGTGAAATTGACTATTAAAACCTTAGGATATGAATAATAAACTTCTTTCACACATCAACACCTACGCCGGGAAACCCATCGCTGAAACAGTACTCAACGGTTTCTTTACGGTGAACAGGGAATGGATCGTAAAACAATGGAACAAAGCCGCAGAACAATTATTAGAGGTGCGGGAGAAAGATATCATTGGGAAAAATCTATGGGAAAAATTTCCGAAAGCAGTTCAACTGGATTTTTGAACTGTTTATCATCAGGCATTTCTTCAGGATATCCCGATCCATTTTGAAGAGTATTGGGCGGAAACAGGTAAATGGTTTGATGTGATCACCTATCACTTCAAGGATATATTATCTGTTTCTTTTAAAATTGTCAATCAACCAGAACAAAAGGCAAATACCCC